>Ga0310345_10000341_pt1 | contig 77562 bp, 55 predicted proteins | sample HC15DNA20500_MG_FD_204667 | JGI IMG/M metagenome (GOLD analysis project Ga0310345, IMG submission 204667) | Marine microbial communities from station ALOHA, North Pacific Subtropical Gyre - HC15-DNA-20-500_MG | ecosystem: Environmental > Aquatic > Marine > Oceanic | place: Pacific Ocean: North...
GGGGTCGTTTATGTTGCTCACCTTGGTTGTCATTTATTTGCTGTTCTCTATCGGTCTGGGCATCGTCGCCGCCCGACGCGTCCATTCGGCCAATGACTACATTACGGCTGGCCGCAGTCTGCCGATGTCCATGGTCATTGCCATGGTGTTCGCCACCTGGTTTGGCGCGGAAACCGTCCTGGGTATTTCGGCCACGTTTCTTGATGAAGGGTTTCGTGGACTGATTTCCGATCCACTCGGTGCCGCACTTTGCCTCATCCTGTTTGGCCTGATCTATGCCCTGCCGCTGTATCGCTTGAACCTGCTGACGCTAGGCGACTTTTTCCATGTGCGCTATAACAAGCGCTCCGAGATGATCCTGTCATTCTGTATTGTCCTTTCTTATCTGGGCTGGGTTTCCGCCCAGGTGACCGCGTTGGGCCTGGTCTTTAATGTGCTGTCTGATGGACTGATTTCCATTCAGGCCGGCATGCTGATCGGAGCCGCGGTCGTACTGACTTATACCTTGCTGGGAGGTATGTGGTCAGTTGCCGTCACCACCTGCCTGCAGATGGTGGTCATTGTTGTAGGCCTGTTGCTGGTCATGTTCACCGCCAGCGATATGGCAGGAGGTGTCTCCTATGTCGTTAGTACGGCAGCAGCGGAAGGCAAGCTGGAATGGCTGCCGACGTTGGACACGGTGGACATGCTGGGCTGGCTCGCAGCGCTGTTTACCCTTGCACTGGGTTCCATTCCGCAACAGGACGTGTTCCAACGTGTTAACACATCCAGAAATGAGCGCGTTGCCGTCTGGGGCACCACCATCGGTGGCCTGGGGTACTTCTTCTTTGCTGCTGTACCGCTGATTCTGGCTTACAGCGCCAGCCTGATCGACCCGGAACTGACGGCTCGCCTGATGGAAGACGACACACAACTGGTACTGCCGACTTTCGTGGCGGAATACATGCCAACCTGGTTGCAGGTGGTGTTCTTTGGCGCCCTGCTGTCCGTCATCATGAGCACGGCCTCTGGGACGCTGCTGGCTCCGTCAGTGACCTTCACAGAGAACATACTGCGTAACTTCCTGCCGGAAATGACGGACAGCAAACTGCTGCTCTATACCCGACTGACCGTGGCCGCCTTTACAGTGCTGGTCATCATCAATGCCAGCAGTTCAGACGGCAACATTCACAGCATGGTGGAGAATGCCTATCGCATCACCCTGGCAGGCGTTTTCGTACCGCTGACCGCGGGCCTGTTCTGGCGCAAAGCCAGCAATACCGGTTGCGCCTGGTCTATCGGACTAGGTCTGGGAAGTTGGCTATTGCTTGAATTCACTTATCCCGATATCCCGTTTGAACCGCAGTTTGTCGGCCTGGCCTTCAGCCTGGCAGGCATGATCATTGGCTCGCTGATGCGCCCCAACCCCTATGAAGAAAATGACCAGGGACTAGAAGTGGCAAGAAGTACTGGCGAATACTGAAAAAGCCGCCTTTAAGAGACTGGCCAGAAAGGCCTGAGGTCTTTATAATCCCCTCTTTTCCGCGCTTGAGCTTTCTGGCTCAGGGGCGCATGGGGCCCATAGCTCAGTTGGTTAGAGCGCTCGACTCATAATCGATCGGTCGCAGGTTCGAGTCCTGCTGGGCCCACCACCTATCCTTGGTTCTACCCCCGTGGGACGACTCTAGGTTCGGCTATACCCCATTAACGGAGCTCTATCCCAGGTTCTGGCTCTACCCCATTAACGGGGGATAGCACTCATTAAACCCTGTTCACAATGCCATCCCATCCACAATGGACCAGCACTCTTGATCGCGGGTGATTAAATATCACCTCTGCTGTCTGATTCAATGACATGCTTTCAAAAACAAATTACGACACACATCACACATCAAAAATGATGCATATGTAGAGCATTCATTGGTTATAAAATAATCCAGCGAGCGTTGCTAATACGATAAGCATCCTTTCATTGGGAAAAATCCGTTTATGCAATTTTATTGAACCTTAATATCCTGACATAACTCTTTGCAGATTGTTACAGATACAGGTATGCGCTTTTGATATGTTCTGTAATCACTGATGCAGCTGAGCTACTGCTGGCATGTATTGGCAGTACTTACTTTGCTGCCAAATGACTTCCGAGCAATAGTCAGAGCTTGTACTCTGATGCATCAGTACTTTAAGAGCTTTACTTATCAGTAGTCTTTCAGGGGAGCATAAATTGCTCCCCTTTTTTATGCGAGCACAAAATATGATACTCATAAAGACAAAATAACTTTAATAATGTTACACCTATTGATGCATCCTTTCTGATAGGATATCTTCCGTTAGATCGAAACGTCTCTACTTGGAGCTGATGGCAGCACATTTTTGCTTTCATCATGATTCCAATCGTTTCAAACCCGTTGGATATATAGTCGCTTATATTGGATGAACCTTACCCCTAAGGAGGCATTAACTGCCTCCTCTTTTTTTCTATTCAGATGCCTCCACTTCAAAGAAAATTTCATGTGAATCAATTCTCTTTAAAAAATCTGCATTATTACAATTACCCCAGGGCATAATGCTAATAACATTGCAGGAGTGAAGGCTCTTCTGCTGGAATGCGAGGAATTTATGGACTTTGATTACGACCCGATCCCGTTGCCCCACCGGCAGGTGCTCACACCCGAAGAATCCTTGCACCGGGTGCAGGAGTATTATGCGTTCATCCGGCAGCGCCATACGGTGCGCGACTTCACCGACCAGCCTGTCGAGCGTGCAGTAATAGAGGCCGCTTTACTGGCTGCAGGGACCGCGCCTTCCGGGGCGAATCACCAACCCTGGCACTTCGCCTGTATCAGCGACCCTGACGTAAAAAAAGCCATTCGCGAGGCTGCAGAGAAGGAAGAACGCGAGTTCTATGGGGGCAAAGCTGGCGATGAGTGGCTCAATGACTTGAAGAAAATTGGCACTGATGCCGCTAAGCCTTTCCTTGAGACAGCCCCCTGGTTGATCGCGATATTTGCCGAGCGCTACCAGATTGATGAAGAAGGCAACCGACGCAAGAATTACTACATGCCGGAATCCGTGGGAATCGCAACAGGTTTTCTGATCAACGCCCTGCATCACGCAGGCCTCGCCACACTAACGCATACCCCAAACCCGATGAAATTTCTCAACGAGATTCTGGGCCGACCCGGCAATGAACGGCCCTACATCCTGCTCGTCTTAGGCCACCCGGCAGTAAATGCCATGATTCCAAAGGCGGCAACCGTGAAAAAACCACTGGATCAGATTGCCAGTTTCCACGATTGAGCGCCTGGTTTGTTGTTGCCACTTTAATTTCCTCTGTTAATGACATTGTACCGCCTCATCCTCACCTCGCGGCGACGTTTTAGTCACATCTGAGTTGCTAGCCTTCTTGTGTTTCATCCAATAAACACGGTCGATTCTTTGAGGATTAGCACTATGAGCAGGCGGTTGATGAGCAAACCATTGATGCGTTGGCAGTTGAGCACTTTGAGCAGGCATTTGAAGCAGGGTTGGTGGCTGACACTGCTGGCACTCCTGGCTGCATTTTCACACATTGCCCATGCAGCAGAAGCGCCTGGTGCGCTGACTATCCTTGTCACAGATCAGATCACTGACCGGCCACTCACTTCGGCAAAGATTGTGATCACGAAACGGGAAAACAATGCCACGCAATCAATAGAAACCGATGCACAAGGTCGAAGTGAGGTCGAACAGCTTGACCCCGGCCTCTATTCGGTGAGTGTCGTCAAAGACGGATACGCTGCATCGTATGAGCCAAGCGTACGTGTAATCACACGTAAAAATGTCCAGATTGACTTTGAGCTGCGAGGACAAGTCGTTCAGGAAGTGGTGGTGCAAGGTCGGCAAGCTGATAGATTAGCGTCAGCTTCCAGCTCATACCTCAATCGCGAAGCGTTGCGCAGTGCTGTTGGTGGTGGTGCAGACCCGCTCCTCTCGCTGGATGGATTACCAGGGCTGGCCTCCACGGGTGAATTCGCTAACTTCAGCGTGCGCGGCCGTGGTCCAAGGGATAATTTATTATTCGTTGATGACTTCCCCTTCGACAAAGCCGTGCACTTTGATGCGACCTTGGGTGAGGAGGAAGATGTCGGCGGCGGTGGCCGTTTCTCAATTTTTGCGCCGAACGTGATCAGTGGTGCCGAGTTTTCACCCGGTGGATGGGGGGCAGCTTATGGCGGCCGTGCGGCATCGCTGCTCAAACTGGAAGTCGCCGATGGCAACCCAAGCCCTTCAGCCAGCCTTCGCCTCGACCTGGCGGGCTATGAAGTGGGTTACGACGGCCCTGCCGGAATTACTGACGACTCGACGTTACTCGTTTCAGCGAGACGATTGGACTTCGGTTCATTTTTTGAAACGATTGAAGAGCTCGACATTGGCGAACCGGTGTTGAGAGACGTCATCGTGAAATCGGTCATACCCGTTAACCAGGACAACACCGTCGAAATTCTGCTGATGGATACGCACGAAGACTACACTCGCGGCGTGACTCACGTTTTTGCATCGCCCAATTTCGAAGATGCCGCTCTCCAGGACTCTGAACAGGACAGTGATTTGTATGGTCTGACATGGCGATCATTGATCGGTGAGCAAGCCGTCTGGACCAACAAGGTGTATTACCGCACCAGCGACAAAATGAGCGCTGAAGGCGAAGCGTATCCTGATCTCGTACCGGAAGGATCTCCCGCATCCAGTTTCCCTGTCCGCGAAGGTATTATTACCATCGGCGAAGATGAGACAGAAATCGGCTGGCGAAGCGACTTCGAGACAGTGAATCAATGGGGGGTGTTCAATGCCGGTATTCGCGCCACGCAAATTGAACTGGATTACGATACCACCCTGGATGGCGAATGGGTCCGATATGTCTACGACCAGGATGATTTCAGGCCAGACCCCGATCAACGCTTTATCGTGCTGACGCCGGCCAACATCAACGCCTCATTAAAAGAGAAAAAAACCAACTATGCCGGTTACCTTGAACAGGTGTTTGAGCGTGGCGATGTCGATATTCGTACCGGCTTGCGATTTGAGCGTGACGGCTTTGCTGACGAGAGTTTCGTTTCTCCCAGATTAAGCCTTAACTGGCGACCTGATCGTTCAGTCCGTTACTTTGCGACTGCCGGGCTTTTTCACCAGTCGCCTCGATACCTGGATCTCGCTGCTAACGAGTCCAACAGCCTGAAAACCGAGGAGATCACGCACAGCAGTGTTGGTGTTGAATTCTTCCCCAACAATAGCTGGTCAGTGTTGACTGAAGCTTATTATCAGAAGCTGGACGACTTGATAGTTGACCTGGATCGAACCAGCGGTACCTTTGCCAATGTTGGTGAAGGCTCGTCATACGGGGTCGATATTGTTGTTAACGGGACCATTCGCGAAGGTCTTTATACGACCGCGACCTACTCTTACAACGATGCGGTCATCGATCAGAAAGATGGTCGCGGTGACGTTGCCACAGATTTCAGCCGTGAACATGTCGCTACCCTTGGCTTGACCTGGGAAATCAGCGATCGCTGGAAAGTCGCGGGTCGTTATAAATATCTTTCCGGCCGGCCAAGTGACAATTTTATTATACACTCAGATGTACTGGGAGACGGACAGCCGCTACGCTATTCTAAAGAGATTACAGAAAGCAATATCGGTCGCCACAGCGGTTACAGTCTGTTGAATGCACGTGTTGACTATCGACGTGCCTTTGGGCCAATCGATGTCACCGCTTTTCTCGATGTGATCAATGTAACGGCAGCGTCTTCGAGCGACGACACCGAGTTTGACTATCGCCGAGGTGTGCAGGTGGAAGATGAAAGCGAAGCCGAGCCGTTGATTGGTTTTCGCCTGGATTATGCCTGGTAAAGGGCCTGGTAAAAGGTTTGGCAGAGGTTGGTAAAGGACCTGGAAACAGGTCTGGCAAAAGGAAGCTATACATGGCACATATGCCTGGGGCAGCGACGATCAGAGCGTTGATTGTCGAAGACAACCGCGACATTTGCGGAAATATAGCCTTGTATCTAGAAAAGCATGGCTATGTTCTCGACTTTGCCTATGATGGACTTAGTGCAATGCACCTGGCGCTATCAAATACCTATGACGTGATTGTACTGGACCTGATGCTCCCGAGAATGGATGGCCTGAGTTTTTGCCACAAACTACGAGTGGAAGCTGACGTCGAAACACCTCTGCTAATGCTGACAGCGAGAGACACGCTGGACGATAAACTGAAGGGGTTCGAGGCCGGCGCCGATGACTATCTGGTCAAACCATTCGCACTACAGGAGCTTCATGCAAGGCTACAAGCACTGTTCAAGCGTAACCAGCGAAGCACGGATAAAGTGCTATCGGTTGCTGACTTGACCATGAATAAATCAACGCTCGAAGTTCATCGCGCAGGGCAGCAGATCAATCTCAGCCCTGCGGGCATGAGGCTACTGCAACGATTGATGGAGAAAGCACCGTCCGTGGTAACTCGCGAAGATCTTGAGTCATTGTTGTGGGCTGACGAACGACCTGATGGTGATGCACTCCGCTCGCATTTGTACAAGCTGCGGCAAGCTATCGACAAGCCATTTGCTCACCCGCTCATTCATACGGTACATCGTATCGGTTACCGAATTGCCGGGGATACGCTAGAGGATACTCAATAAATGTACAGACACAGTTTGCGCAAGCGTGTCGCCATTGCATTCGCGGTGTGCGTAGCTGTGCTTAGTGTGGTCTGGGGATTCGCTTTCTTTACTGCAATCAGGTTGAGTGAAGACCGCGTGCTGACGCAGCAGTTAGAGCAAGCCGCGGCAAGTTATCCTTCTTTGCCGGTAAATCTTCAAGGATACGGCGACATTGACAGTTTGCCTGCCTCACTCAGGAACTGGGCGCTAGCAGCCCCGGATGAGGGACTGTACGAATTCCCGGCCGAAGAATTACATGTCGCGGTAATACCTGGCGATAACAACGATCGACAGGCCTTCGTGGTTTTCGATGTGTCTGGCATTGAAGCGGCATCGTCGGAGGACTGGTGGTTGTTGCTCGTTATAACGGCAATCGTGGGCACCCTGGGCACGCTTGGTTTTGGGTTGGGCGTTGTGGTGATGCGTAGAGCTGTCACCCCTGTCGTCCAGCTCGCCAAGGTAGTCGAGCACATCGACCCGGAAAAGCTCTCGGACGACGATCATAAGCGCATTGAGTCGGGCCGCTTTGGCGATGATGAAGTTGGCGTGCTTGCCAGAACCATTGAGAAAACGCTTGAGCGTATCAGTGCTTTTGTTGAAAGAGAGCGATACTTCACCGGTTCTGCCAGCCATGAACTGCGTACGCCGATCACAGTGATAACAGGCGCCATTGAGTTACTGGAACAAAGTGATCTCTCGACCGCCGATGCGGAACTGGTAAGTCGCGTAAGACGGGCGACGCTTGAGATGAAAACCACGATCGAAATGTTCTTGTGCCTCGCACGTGAAACTGACGATGGCTTGTACGAGGAAAAATTTTTAGTGCTGCCGCTGGTAACCCAGGCGGTAGACCAGCAGCGTTATTTGTTAAACAGACAATTGGTTGGTGTAAAAGTCGATTTAATCAATGCCGACGTTAATGATACTTCACAACCCATTGCCTCTGGGCACCCACAAGCGTTCTCTATTGCTGTCAACAATCTGGTGCGCAACGCATTTGAAAATACACCTAATGCTGAAGGAACGATCACGGTTCACATCAAGGCGAACGAGTTATTTGTCACCAATCAGGTGCGCAGCGAAACCGATGAACAGCCCATGCAGTCCGAGGGATCGCCGCCAAACGGGTACGGTCTTGGTCTGGGTATCGTTCAGCGGCTATGTGAACGCAATGGCTGGTCATTTTCATTACAAAGTGATGAAACGCATGTCGCGGCGCGTCTTTCATGGTAACGACCCAGCATTTGCTAATGTTACGGAGATGCCTTCAGGTGCTGCACTGCTACGAACCATCTGCCGGGGCACTCGCCCATTCCATGATCAGCCGGTCCATCACATTAGGACCATCTTCTCCCCAGGTGTTGCTGACCATGGCAGCTACCACATTGATCTCCGGATAGACCAGCAGTAAGGCCAGCGTACCGGGGTAGCTACCACCGGCCATCAGAAACTGCGGTTCACCCTGCATACCGAACATGACCCAGCCATCGCTGAATTCACTGTACTCGCCTGTGCTGGTGGTATGCGGTGCATTAATCTGCGCGATGATGTTTTCCGACAAGACACCAGGTTCGAGTAGCTGACGACCAAAGCTGACCAGATCGCTGGCAGTTGAATACATATTGCCACCACCCATGTTGTAGCTGTGGTCCAGCGTTGGCAGTACATGCAGCGTTGGCAGTACCTCTCGGCTGAACAGATCGATAAAGGTGTATTGTCGACTGCGATTCGGCAATGGCAATTGCACATTATTGAAACCCGTATTTTCCAGGCCCATCGGGACTATCACCATCTCGGTAATCGCTTCGGTGAACGGTTGGCCGCTGGCACTTTCAATCACCGCAGCCATCAAATTGAAACCATAGCTTGAGTAATGACTTTCAGTGCCTGGAGCGGCCACCAGCGAATCATCTTTGAACAGGTCCAGCGCATCGATCACTGAGTCATAGTGCGTCGCGTAGAACTCGACATCCCGCTCGGACTGATAGTGGCGAATACCGCTGGTGGCCCCTGACAACTGGCGAGTCGTAATCGCTCCTTCAGGCTTTTGTGGAAACTCTGGTACATATTCATGCACAGGCTTATCCAGATCCAGCTCACCAGATTCAGCCAGCATTAACTGCCCCAGCCCGGTAAAGGCTTTGGTAATGGATGCGATTTCAAAGCGTGTGTCAGAGGCAACCGGCACCTGGTGCTCAAGATCGGCATAGCCCAGATTGAGAGTGTGTACTTGCTCCCCGTCATAGATTGCACCCTGCATGCCGACCATTTGCTGGTCGGTAAAAATATTTTCCACCACTGACAACATCCGGGTTACTTGCGATGGTGTCAGGCCCGGTTGAGCGGATACGGATGATGATGCCCAAACACAGAGCATTGTGGTGAAAACCCTCAAAGTGTTTACACGGCTGAATTTCATAATTTCTCCAATGGCAGCTTTATTGCGAATGCCGTCATAGTCTTTGATGCAACAGTTGCCAACAAGGCATAATACGCGAAATGTTGTTTTTTCTGTGTCAAATGCACCTGGTACTGGTTTGCAGACTCTCTCTTACAAACGACTGACCACCAGTTGGGTTATTGCCCCTTATTTTATTGCCCTGTTTCTTCTGGCACTGCCCTCGTTGCTGCGACCGGACGCTGTCGAAAATACTGGCGAGTTGATCGCAGTAGGATTATCCAATCAAGCAACGGGCCCCTGGCAATCAGTCAATCTGGGCTCGCTCCAATTACCTGACAACCACGGATGGCTGCGCGTGGTTTTTACCCTGCCTGTTGCCAACGCCACAACAGATTCAACGCCGTTAGGGCTGTATCTGTCGGGTACCTTTTCCGCCAGGGTACTCTGGAATGGCCAGGAAGTAGGCCAGAAAGGTGTGCCAGGCATATCACCCGCAGAAGAAACACCAGGGCCGGTTGATGCCATTATCCACCTGCCAGCCAACACCTTGAGCCCGGGTAACAACGTAGCCCTGATTGAACTGTCCAGCCACTTTCGGCAACGCAGCCTGAATACCATCCTCCATGGCAGTGAAGCATTGCCAGGATTACGTCTGGCCAGCTATTCGGCGGAAACCCGGCGACCGATCAGCTATTACGCCGCTCCTTTGCTCACTTTCGCCTTGCTATTGGTCGCCGTGTTTGCCATTGCCAGCACTCATGCTCATGCCCGGAAGTTAGCACTGACTCTGGTGCTATCACTCGCTGTAGCGTCTGCAGCAGAGATTTTTCGGGCATTTTATGCCTACCCATACTCCTGGCACATGTTGAGACTGGGTTTGCTGGCGTGCGGATTAATGGTCTTTGCCTGCACCTTGCCTTTTTATGTCGCAAAGCGCACCGATACCGTATTTCCTGCCATCGCACTGCCAATCACCCTGGTTACTGGTATTGCAGCTACACTATTAATTGGTCCCCCTCAGGACGCTGTCCATACCGTACTCTGGCTGACCGTGCCAATTTCCATCGCACTGACAATCAGATCCACCCACCACGGCATCAAAGGAAACGGCTTGCTGCTATCTGCCCTAGCCTGGCTGATGTTCAGCCTGTTACTTAACCAGGACCTTTTCTTCGACCAGTACCTTTACGTGGCCGTGCTGCCACTGCTGGCTGCAGTCTGTCGCCCTCGGCAGGCAGAAATTCATGAGCGAGAATTCCGCCCGGAAGCGAAAAGTGACATCACGCCAGCTCAACCGGAGCGCCTGATCGTTAATACCGCCGGCCGAAACCGTGTACTGGCAATCAACGACATCATCGCAATACAGGGGGCCGGTAATTACTCAGAAATCAAACTCGCCAGTGGTGAATCGGTGCTGGATGATCGACCGCTGAAACAATTGCTGACGCTATTACCTAGTGCTTTTATGCGGGCGCACCGTTCTCATCTGGTGAATCTGAATGAGGTCAGGGAACTGCGTTCGTTGGGTGGAGGCAAGTACGAGTTGCTGTTGAACCACGATCAACGTTGCCCCTTGTCACGCACCCATGTTCGGGAAATACGCGAGAGATTGGGCGAGACCTGACGGTAATCAGTATCGGTTATTTCTCACGCAGACCTCGCCCTCTGTACTCGACACAAAGATTTCTTTTGCTTATTATCAGGTGTATCAAAACTCCTTGAGAATCAGAAAAGGAAAGCAATGCCCATTTATGCCGTGGACGACCTGATCCCTGTTGTCGATCAAGCTGCATTTGTTCACCCCACTGCGGTTCTCATCGGAGATGTCATCGTTTCTGCTGATTGCTACGTAGGCCCTAATGCCGTGCTTCGTGGCGATTTCGGTCGCGTTCTGCTGAACCGCGGCAGCAACCTCCAGGATACCTGCGTCATGCATAGCTTTCCTGGCAAGGATTGTGTTGTGGAGGAGAATGGACACATAGGGCATGGGGCGATATTGCACGGCTGTCGTGTTGGCTATAATGCGCTTATCGGGATGAATGCCGTGATCATGGATGATGCGTTTATCGGTGCTGAATCTATCGTCGCTGCAACAGCCTTCGTCAAATCCGGATTTCAATGCCCTGCCAGGAGCCTGGTTATCGGAAACCCCGCTCTCGTCAAACGTGAGTTAAGCGACGAAGAAGTCGCCTGGAAGACACAAGGAACCGGTGAGTACCACTCTCTTACACAACGCTGTCTCGACTCGTTACGGGAAACTGAGCCACTCACTGCGGTCCAGGAAGATCGACCTCGCTTTACAGCCAGCGAATATGTCCCGAAAAAAGACAGCTGACACGATATCCTGAACAACGAACACCATTGACAGTAGCGCCTGAAGAAAGCGCTAATCGCGCTTGTCAATCACGTGCCTGGCCTTACCTTCAGATCGAGGCAGTTCGCCAACCCCTTTGACCTTTACGCTGGCAGAGATACCGACCAGGGATTTTATTTTGGTCTGCAACTCGGCCTTGAGGGCACTGGTACTTGACGAATAATCTGGCAGACATTCAACCAGCACTTTCACGCTGTCGAGATTACCCTTCTTTTCTATTTCCATCAGATAGTGTGGGGAAAGGCCCTCGACACTAAGGATCTGCTCTTCGATTTGTGTGGGGAACACATTGACCCCGCGGATGATCAGCATGTCATCGCTGCGACCTGTAATCTTTTCGATACGCCGCATACTCCTGGCACTGCCGGGCAGCAGTCGGGTCAGATCCCGCGTACGGTAACGAATCACAGGCAAGCCCTGTTTGGTGATTGTCGTCAACACCAGCTCACCCGGCTCACCATCTGGCAGTACCTCTCCAGTATCCGGGTCAATAATTTCGGGGTAAAAATGATCCTCCCATATTGTCGGACCATCTTTTGTTTCCACACATTCCTGGGCAACCCCCGGGCCCATGACTTCAGACAGCCCATAGATGTCAACGGCATTAATATGGAGGCACGACTCCAGGTCTTTGCGCATGGCATCTGTCCAGGGTTCGGCGCCGAAAATACCCGTACGAAGCGACAATTGACTAGGATCTATGCCCTGCCTCGCCATTTCGTCATTGATGTTTAACATATACGACGGTGTCACCATGATGATATCCGGATCGAAATCCTTTATCAGTCTGACCTGTTTCTCAGTCTGACCGCCTGACATGGGAATGACGGTGCAGCCGAGACGCTCCGCACCGTAGTGTGCGCCCAGCCCCCCAGTGAAAAGTCCATAACCATAGGCAACATGAACCTTGTCCCCAGGGCGACCACCAGCGGCATAGATTGAGCGGGCAACAAGGTTTGACCAGTTGTCGATATCAGATTTGGTATAACCAACCACAGTAGGTTTTCCGGTTGTTCCACTCGAGGCGTGTACACGGCAAATCTGATCCATCGGTGTACAAAACATGCCAAAAGGATAGTTATCACGGAGATCTGATTTAGTGGTGAATGGAAATTTACTCAGGTCTTCCAGCGTTTGAAAATCATCCGGATGCACATCATGTGCATCAAATTTTCCCTTATAGGCGGCTGATTTGTTATAAACCAGACTCAAGGTGTCCTTCAGCCGCGATACCTGCAGGCTTCGAATCTCATCAATGCTGGCATTTTCAATTGCTTCATAGGCAGTTTTGGACTTGCTCATAGGTTACCTTCAGATTATCCACGCATCAGTTCTGGTATGTTTTTATAGAATGCCAATGATTCCGGATTTGCAAACGCATCATGATTTGACACAGACTCTCCATGTATAACTTTTTTAACTGCCAGTTCAACCAACTTGCCGCTCATGGTGCGAGGTATATCAGGAACCTGGATCACTTTAGCGGGTGTGTGCCTGGGTGAGGCATTGCGACGAATGGTGCTTTTAATCAATTGAGTCAGATCCTCATCCAGCTTGAGGCCATCGCGAAGCCGGACAAACAGAACGACACGCACATCGTTGTCCCATTCCTGTCCGATAGCGATGCTTTCCAGCACCTCAGGGATGGTTTCGACTTGCCGGTATATCTCTGCGGTACCTATTCGAACCCCACCCGGATTCAGTACGGCATCGGAGCGGCCATAAAATATCATGCTATTTCTTTCGGTCAGCTCAACGTAGTCGCCCTGACACCAGACATTGTCGAAACGTGAAAAGTAAGCATCATGGTACTTTTCACCACTTTCATCCCCCCAAAATCCCAAAGGCTGTGAAGGGAAGGGACTACGGCAGACCAGTTCGCCCTTGATGCCAACAACCAGATCGCCATCTTCGTTATAGACAGAGACATCCATACCGAGTCCACGGCACTGTAATTCACCCCTGTAAACCGGAAGCCAGGGGTTGCCGAGGGCAAAGCAACCCAGAATATCAGTACCTCCCGATATGGATGACAGGCATATGTCTTGTTTTACCTGTGTATAAACATAATCGAATGAAGCAGGCCCCAATACTGAGCCGGTAGAAAGTATTGTTTTCAGACTGCTCAAGTCATGACTCGATGCAGGATTCAGTCCCTCTTTTTGGCAGGCATCAATAAACTTGGCCGACACACCAAAATGGGTAATTTTCTCCCTGTCGATGTAGTTGAACAGCACATCTGCAGAAGGAGCAAAGGGAGAACCATCATAAAGCATAATGCTGGCGCGGCTTGCCAATGCCGACACAAGCCAGTTCCACATCATCCAGCCACAGGTTGTGTAATAAAAAAGTCGATCGCCTGACTTTATATCTGCATGTAACTGATGCTCTTTCAAATGCTGCAACAAGGTGCCACCATGGCCATGCACAATACACTTGGGCTTACTGGTCGTGCCGGAAGAATACATGATGAACAGAGGGTGATTGAATGCAACTCTTCTAAACGCTATCGTCTGCGGTAGAAAGTCTGCGACAAAGCCATCCCAGGTCTTGATTCGCGCCGGGTCTCCATGATCATTCGGGGAGTCCCCAGTGAAACTTGATATCACTATTCTCCCAGGTGAGAGAAGCTGACTCAGTTGCCGGTTGTTGTCGCTCAGTTCAATCTTTTTGCCGTTGTAATAATACGTTTTTATCAGAAACAGAACTTTAGGCTCAATTTGAGCAAAGCGGTCCACAATACCCGCAACACCAAAGTCGGGAGAACAGGAGGACCAGATTGCGCCAAGGCTCACAGTCGCCAGCATCGCGATAACCGTCTGTGGACAGTTTGGCATTACCGCAGCAACTCTGTCTCCTTCGCCAACGCCTGCATTCTCCAGTGCCTGTGCCACAACCGATACCTGATCGTACAGGGTTTTATAGTCTAACCGCTCACTCACCTTATCTTCCGACTGAAAGACAATGACTTCTTCATCCAGAGGTCTGTTACGCAGCAAATTTTCAGCATAGTTGAGGCGGATATCAGGAAACCATTTCGCGCTGGGCATGACCTCTCCGTCGATGATCCCAGGCTCAAAATCCCCTTCAGCAATGAGATCTGCAAACCCTGCCACAGAACGCCAGAATTCACTGGGATGCTCAATGCTCCACTGCCACAATGATTCATAGTTACTCGGCAATGCTTTTGCGTGAAAGCGTTGCGCGAATGCAGTCAGGTTGGACTGCTTAACCCGGTCTGCGGAAGGTTCCCAAAGTATCGTTTCTTGTTCGCTCACTGCTTATCTCCAGTTATCCGCCAGTCACTACGCTACGGGCTTGTCCGCTTGGTTATCCGGATGTGCCCTGACAAACGCATCAAGCTGATTACAGCGCTCATAGACCGACATGATTTTCGGGTAAGGGGCCATATCCATGTCGAATCGCAACGCATTGAATACTTGTGGCACGAGATATACGTCCGCCATGCTCAGACTCTCTCCCGCAGTGTAGGCACCTTCTTGCATTTGAGACTCCAACGCATCAAAACCGAGTTGGATCCAGTGGTGATACCAGGCTTCCTTTGCTTCTTCGCTGACTCCCAAAGCCCCAACCAGATGCTTCAAAACCCTGAGATTATTTAAGGGGTGAATATCGCAAGCAATGATATTCACCATCGCTCGCACGCGAGCTCGTTCCAGCGGGTCAGCAGGCAGAAGTGGGGTATCGGATGATGTTTCCTCGAGCCATTCCAATATTGCTGTCGACTGAGATAATACAGTTCCATCTTCCAGTCGAAGCGCAGGCACAAGTCCCATAGGGTTAACATCCCTGTACCACTCACTTTTTTGCTCATTTTTGAGCAAATTGACCGGTGTCAGTTGGTAACTGAGTTCTTTCAGATTCAATGCAATACGCACACGATAAGCGGCTGTCGACCTGAAATAAGAATAAAGTTCCACAGCCACCTCCTATGAGATTCTCTTTGCTGGTAAAACAGTGCCTGCCACCTCACCGAAACCAAGGCGGACGGCGTTGGGGCTATCGCAAAAGCCACGCAGGATAATCGTGTCTCCATCTTCCAAAAAGGTCCGGGTCTCACCATTTTCAAGTTCAAGAGGCTGCTTGCCACCATGACTCAGCTCCAGCATCGAACCACCTTCTTCTTCACCAGGTCCGGACTGAGTACCGGTTCCGAGCAGGTCACCGGACTGTAAATTGCAGCCATTAATACTGTGATGCGCGACCATTTGCGCAACAGTCCAATAAGAGTGCTTGAAGTTTGACCGGGATAAACTGACAGGGGCGACTCCGCTCTCCTTCATTTTCGCGGTTTGGAGCAGAACTTCCAGCTTGATATCCATCGCGCCAGCACTCATGTTTTGTTCACTGCTCAGGTATGGCAATGGCTGAGGGTCACCTTCAGGACGACTGAAAGCGAGTCGATAAGGCGCCAATGCTTCCAGCGTAACGATCCAGGGTGAAATGGTGGACGCAAAACTTTTAGCGAGAAACGGCCCCAGCGGCTGATACTCCCAGGCCTGAATATCTCTGGCAGACCAGTCATTGAACAAGCACATACCGAACACATGGTTTTCAGCCTCGACCATGGGAATGGGCGAACCAGCCTCGTTACCCGCACCAATAAACACTCCCATTTCGAGCTCATAATCAACACGTTTGCTTGGCGCCAGGGAAGGAACTTCATCATCTGGTCCCTTTAGTTGCCCGAGTGGACGATGAAAACATTGGCCGGAAACCGCGATGGATGAAGCCCTGCCGTGGTAGCCGATGGGTACCCATTTATAATTTGGCAGCAAAGGATTATCAGGTCGAAACAACGAACCCACCGCTGTCGCATGATAAACAGAGGTGTAAAAATCCGTATAGTCGTTAATGTGACAAGGCAGCTTGTATTCCACATCAGACTGTTCCACCAGGCAAGGCCTGACTTTTCTCTCAACCTCGGACCCTTCACGAAGTACCCGGGACAAAGCCAGTCGCAGAGCAGACCAATGCTCAGGTCCCATTGCCATGAACTCATTTAAATCAGACTTGGCTGCTGCGATAACAGCTTGCTGGCAATCACCTGGCAATGCATCCGTTTTACTCAAGAGCTGAAGGTCGACAATTTGATCACCGATAGCGACACCACCCCGAAAGGTTTCGGTGTCGTTGCAGCGGAAGACAGCAAACGGCAAGTTTTGAATCGGAAAATCTGTGACTCCGTCGTTAGCCGAACTCACCCAGCTTTTTAAACCAGGTTCGTGGGTTTCATTCAGTTTCAACATTCTTAGCTCCCAATCGTTGGATATGATCAATGCCTGCTGCGCAGTTTTTTATCTTGGCTGTTACGGGGTCCCATCGAAGCGTTTTTTAATGCCAGACCAGCACTTTGCATAATCATGCTGGCGACACGTTGATTCCATCGCGAATTTGGTTGGCGAAATAACGTAGCGAGACTCAAACATGAATGCCAGCGTGTTCTCATAGCGTTCTGGCTTTAGTTCCACGGTGCTTGCTTTCTCAAAAACCGCTGCTTCCGGCCCATGGGGACTCATACAGTTATGCAGACTCATACCACCCGGTTCAAAACCCTCCCCCTTTGCATCATAAGCCCCTTTTATCAACCCCATGAACTCACTCATGATATTGCGGTGAAACCAGGGCGGACGGAATGTATCATCGGCAACCATCCAGCGGGGCGGGAATACCACAAAATCCAGGTTGGCCACGCCGCTGGTATCGCTTGATGACGTCAACACAGTAAAAATGGAGGGATCAGGGTGGTCAAAACTGACCGTATTGATGACGTTAAATCTGGAAAGGTCATATTTGTAGGGTGCGCTATTACCAACCCAGGCAACCACGTCCAACGGTGAGTAATCCAGTTTGGTCTGATAGAGCTCTCCGCCAAATTTTACGACCAGGGTATGCTCTTCTTCTTTATCTTCAAACCACGCTACCGGATACTGAAAATCACGGTCATTGGCAAAACCATTTGCGCCTACCGGGCCACGTTCAGGCAATTCAAGAGGAGAGCCGTAGTTCTCACAGACATACCCTCTCACCGGACCATCGGGTAACTCAATACGGAACTTCAAACCGCGCGGTATGACCAGAATCTCGCCAGGTTCTACATGAAGCTGGCCTAACTCGGTTTGTGCCAATATTGAGCCGTGCTGGGGGACAATCAGAAACTCACCATCAGCACTGTAAAAAATTTTCTTCCCCATCCCCTTATCGGCCCGATAAATATGTATTCCGAGGCCTATCTGCGTACTCATGTCACCATTCACGGCAATCGTGACGAGGCCGTCCAGAAAGTCACCCGTTGACTCGTCTATCGGGAGAGGATCCCAGCGCATGACATCAGGGGGGCAGTTCAGTTCAGTGTTTGGCCCTGTTCGCAACAGCCCTTTGTCGACAGCCTCAAATTCACCCAGGAGAGCAACAGAAGGCCGCAATCGATACGTCCAGGTTCGGCGATTTTTTGCACGAGGTGCTGTAAAGGCTGTGGTACTGAACTGTTCTGCATAAAGATGATAAGCGCATTTCTGGGGGCTGAAGCGCCCTGTTGGTAGAGCATCGGGCAGCGCCTCGGTTTCAAACTCATTACCAAAACCTGTCATGTACTCGAGGGTATCCTGCGTCGATTTCATTCAGGGTTTGCTCCCATTTTTTGATTATTACTATTCAGGCAAAGCCATGCTAGCATTTAGTTACATTTGCAACAATATATTTGGCAGCGTTTTCACGCTAGAATATCCTTTTTAAAAAAACGCCTGATTGCCTGAAACAAAAACGGAGTTGCCGTGTGACTGATAAAAAAAATGAATTTATTCTGCAGCACTTCCTGCCTTACCGGCTCGTGAATACAGCTGAGAGGACCAGTCATGCCCTATCAACGCTGTATGCTGACAAATTCGACATGACGATTCCCGAATGGCGGATTGTGGCAACGCTGGGCTCTCAGGACAGCCTGACCGCAAAAGTGATTGGACAAAGAACCCAGATGGACAAAGTCACGGTTTCGCGAGCTATCAACAAACTCAGTCAGAAAGCGCTTGTTGATAAACATAAAGACCCGCAGGATGGGCGGTCTGTCAAACTCAACCTGAGCAAGGCCGGGTGGAAAGTTTACAAAACTCTCATTCCCGCAGTGGTAGCATGGGAGCAGAAATTCACTGCAGAATTTACATCTGAAGAGATGCAACAGCTCCACACGCTCTTAACACGGTTACAACAACGGCTCGAAACGCTTGGACACTGAGTCGTTAACGTTTTCTTTGCACGGCTACAGGCCTTACCCCACTTTGGCTTCCTTTAACTAACTCGCAGATTCCTGTCCGGTCTGAAGGACGCCACGTCGCACTTGATCTCGTTCAATCGATTCAAACAACGCTGAGAAATTACCCTCGCCAAAACCCTCATCTCGCTTGCGCTGAATAAATTCGAAGAATATCGGGCCCACCATATTTTGTGAAAAAATCTGCAACAACAAACGCGGATCATCTTCCTCAGTGGAACCATCCAGCAGGATACCGCGAGACTTCAGTTCCTCGACCGGCTCACCGTGACCTGGCAAACGCTCCGACAGCATTTCATAGTACGTGTCAGGTGGAGCTGTCATAAACTCCAGGCCTTTAGCTTTCAGACGGTCATAGCAGGCTGGCAGGTCATCGCAGGAAAACGCGATGTGCTGAATACCTTCTCCGTTATAGGCCATCAGATACTCTTCAATCTGACCATTACCGCTGGCCTCTTCGTTTAATGGGATCCGAACCTTGCCATCAGGTGCAGTCATTGCCCGTGACGTCAAACCGGTATATTCACCCTTGATATCGAAGTACCTGATCTGCCGGAAATTAAACAGCTCTTCGTAATACCTCGTCCAGTAATCCATTCGCCCACGATAGACATTATGGGTCAGGTGATCGATAACCTTAAACCCACATCCTTCTGGATGACGGTCAACGCCCTCAATGAAGTCAAAATCAATGTCGTAAATGGAAAATCCTTCCTGGTAGCGGTCGTTCAAATAGAGAAGAGCTCCACCGATACCTTTTATCGCCGGTAAATTTAACTCCATTGGTCCTGATAGAACTTTCACCGGTTCAGCACCAAGTTCAATGGCTCGCTTATAAGCTTTTGCCGCATCTTTGACCCGAAACGCCATACCACAGGCCGATGGACCATGCTCTTCAGCGTAAAAGGCAGCTGGCGTTTCTTTTTCATAGTTAAGAAGGAAGTTGATACCGCCCTGGCGCCAAAGCTCCACGTCTTTTGAGCGGTGGTTTGCGACATGGCTAAAGCCAAGAACCTTCAGGGCAGGCTCAAGCAAGCCTCGCTCTGGTGCGGTGAATTCAACAAACTCGAAACCGTCGAGCCCCATTGGGTTTTCAAACAGGTCGGCCATCAGTGACATCCTTCAATCCGGTTCTTATCAGCGTGCAAAAGCACTGCATTTATCAAGGAGTATACTGATGGCCAAGCGCAATTATTTGCTCTTTTAAGTGCAGGCAGGGATGTTGTGAGAAGGATCCTTGCCAGAAAATCAACATTCAGGCAAAGATCCACCTTTAATGGATAGGGTGTCTAACCACGATATCAGAGTTGTCGTTTCACTCGACTCAATGTGTCAGCAATTAAAAATGCCAATTCAAGGGACTGGTCAGCATTGAGTCTCGGGTCACAGGTAGTTTTGTAGCGTTCTCCGAGACTCGCTTCAGTGAGTTGATAGGCTCCACCCACGCATTCAGTGACTGAATCACCTGTCATCTCAAGATGAACCCCGCCAGCATAGCTGCCTTCGGCCCGGTGAATTTCAAAAAACTGTTCCATTTCACTTAGTATGGCATCCACCTTTCGTGTCTTCACGCCACTCGCCGTGTTTATTGTGTTACCGTGCATAGGATCTGAGCACCAAACCACATCAGCCCCCATGCGTTGAACCGCTTTGATAAGAGGGGGTAATTTTTCGCTGACATGATCAGCTCCCATCCTCGAAATCAAGGTCACTCGACCCGCCTCATTCTCAGGGTTCAAAATCTCGAGAAGTCTTTGCAGGTCGGCAACCACCGTCGATGGACCCACTTTAATACCAAGGGGGTTTCTAACTCCTCGCAAGAACTCAACATGAGCATGGTCGGGCTGCCGTGTCCGATCGCCAATCCACAACATATGTGCAGAACAGTCGTACCAGTTGCCACTTAAATTATCCTGCCGGGTCAATGCTTGCTCGTAATTTAGCAACAATGCTTCATGCGATGTATAGATCGTTGTCTTATTCAACTGAGGGCTATTGGCTGAATTGATGCCACAGGCCTCCATAAAACCCAGCGCTTTTTCAATTTGTAAAGCCAGGTCTGCATAGTTGCTATGCTGCTCAGTTTGTTCAACAAAACCCTGATTCCATTGCTGTACATTATTCAAGTCGGCAAAACCACCCGTAGCGAAAGCACGCATCAGATTCAGGGTAGCTGACGACTGATGATACGCTTTCAGCATTCGCTGAGGATCAGGGCGTCGTGCCTCTTCAGTAAAATCAACACTGTTGATAATATCGCCACGGTAGGAAGGAAGCTCGGTCTCACCAACCGTTTCTGTGGGTGCTGAGCGGGGCTTTGCAAACTGGCCCGCAATACGGCCCACTTTCACCACAGGACTACTGCCAGCGAAGGTCAGAACGACTGACATTTGCAATAGCAGTTTAAACGTTTGCCCCACCTTGTCTGCACTAAATTCAGTAAAACTCTCGGCGCAATCTCCACCCTGCAACAAAAAAGCACGTCGTTGACTTACCTTTTCAAGGTCTGCCCTGAGCCTGTCAATTTCGCCCGCAAACACCAGAGGCGGAAGCCTGGCCAGATCCCGCTCAGCCGCCAGCAAAGCAGCCTGATCAGGGTACATTGGCTGTTGTTGTGCTGGTCGATCTCTCCAGCTGGTGATGTCCCAATTTTGCATATTTTATTTCCAGACGGTTAGACGCGCACAAGTATACAGAAGAAAATTCGTCGCTCCCAAAATCATGAGTAATGATCGGTACTTGCTGGTAGCACACTTGCAAAGCTTGATGATCGCTTGAAGCAGGATTGCTGCTATAATCTGACATTAGATATATCGGTTTGCCCCAAAATACTAGCCAATCATGCATATTATTTCTAAATCACCATGTATGGAGAAGAAATCCATTTATGCAACTTGACCGAACCGAACGTGAAATATTACGAATTCTTCAAAAAGAAGGCCGCATTTCTATTGTCGAGCTGGCCTCCCGAGTCTCCTTGTCAGAGTCCCCGACATTCCGCCGCGTCAAAGCCCTCGAACAGGCCGGGGTGATCAATTCATATTCAGCCCGTCTGGATCAACGTAAAGTCGGCTTCCAGGTGACCGCTTTTGTCCAGATCATTCTGGAAAAAGGGGATGCAGCAACGTTGCGCACCTTTCTTGCCCAGGTCGAAGCGGAAGAATGCATCGTCGAGTGCCACGGAATGAGTGGTGCCTGTGATTACTTGCTGAAAGTCGTGGCAACCAGCATGGATCACTTCTCTGAACTTTGCATGCAACGCATTCTGAATTTTGCCGGCGTAAAAAATATTGAATCACAGTTCAGCCTGTGGGCTGTCAAACAGAACGCGCCGATTCCCATATCGGGTAGCTGAGGAAATAGAGCAGTCAGACGCTTCCAGTCACTATGACTGCCTATTCAAATCTTTTTCCTATCGCTGCCCAAAGATTGCTGCATGCGGAATGGCTGTGCCTGTCTCACCATGGGGCCAATCATCTCGATAGAACGAAACGCCTGCTCTTGGGAACTCAGGCGACCCGAAAGTTTCATCGAGTGTTAACTGCCCTTCAGCCAGATCGACATCAAACATGAGTACGGTATAAGTTGGGGCAGTGCCTGACGAAGTCACTACGATTCTTGATCCGCCTGCATCTGACATGGCCCAATGCGGTTGATAGCCAGGCGTATTAAATCGACTGACTTCTCTGATATTGCCTGGATCTGAAATATCTAATACAAGAATCGTTTCACTGAACATGACCGGCAGTACCAACCAGTCGCCAATCACAGCGGGCACCGAGCAACCATACAAATCCGGGTAATTGAGTACCAGCTCAATACTAGGCTCTTCTGCAGTAATCTCGTCAATGCGGTAAATACCACACATCAGGGTATTCATGAGAACAGAGCCGTCATTCATCAACCGGCTCTCAAACGGCTGATTCTCTGCAGGGTATTGCTCCGCCCCACAGATGTCTCCGATGCCGAATATACACTCAGGCTGATTGGCCGGCTCAACTCTTGGAACACGCAGAGTCTGCAGCAGGGATAAATCTGAAAGCTGCCAAAGCTGAACCACATCAGCCGCCTGTTCAGTAAAGATATTCATTGTCCGACTGGTTGTAACTGCCCGATCAAGATTAGGTATCACTTCGACAGAATATGGCCGGATTTGCTCTCCTTCAAATTCCGGGTCAGCAGCACTGGTAACAGAAACCAGGTTGGATTCTGAATCAAAGCGTGCAAGCCCGCCCGGATTCCCGGACACACTGCCATCGCCATATTGCATAGTGGCAATGACTTCGCCATCATCAAGACGAACAAAGCTGTGCGGGTATGCAAACCCGGATACCGGGGCGAGTTCACCGCTCAGAATCGGGGCTTCAGGCGTGGACAGGTCAAACAGGAACGTTCTCCCCGCGGCATAACCATTTGCAAAGAACGTCGCATTTTCCGGCACTGACAATTCAGTATGATGTGGATTTGTGCCCACGACCCCCACTGGCTCAGTTGCTATAACTTCGCCGTATGATGCGCTGCCAGGATCTGAATCTATGACAGCCAGGAAATCTGTATCATCGGGTCTTTGGTCAAGGTCGCCAGCCCAGACATAAAGGAGCGGAGCAGGTTCTGTATTTGAAGTACCGTTGTTGACAGGCGCAACCTGATGATTTGCACAACCTGCCACGAAAATGCCTATAGTGGAGATCAGGATCCCTGGGCGCATCTGCCCCCCTGTTATTCTGCGTTGTTGTTATAGTGGTTGTTATACGTGGGGCAACAGCGCTGTCGATCATTGCTTGCCGGAGACAATCTTCACTCCGACAAGCAACATCATATGGCACTGATAGAATAAGATCAGCGCTGTACAGCGCAAATCTCGTCTAAGGTATTACGGATCTATCTGAAAACCTTGCGTTCCAGTTTCCTGAGATGTTACTGCCTGTTCGTCAGGATGCACAATATAGACCTGCGTGAGAGTCACTTCGACCGCTGATGAGATCGCTGTGTTAGCACCGGTTTCAGGATCGGGATATCCGTCTGCCAACCTTCGCAATGCACTGTATTCTGAGCCGGAAGCGCTCTGACCATAGTTCTGGTGGTGCATAGCCCAATTGGTCCTGAACCGGTGGTTGAACTGGTCGACATCAACGTAGCCACCCATCAGGCCTTTTGCTTCCTGTGATGTCAGGTTCAGATTGAACTGCAAACCGTTGAAGAGATGGTAACCACCGCTGACACCAGGTTGTGACCATGGAATTTTTGCCTGCTCAATTGGATCGGTCATCAGTACGCCATCAACGATTCTGCCTTTGACCTCTTCCATGAAGCTCTTGCCCCACCGGGTATCAACCCGCTGGGTACCACCAGCCACAAACCCTTCGCCAGTTGCATCCGTGAAGAGTGGATCGAGTCCTCGATAGGTCTTTACTGTGACGTCGTCATCATTGACAAGGTCATCCACTCCCGACAACTCAATCATCCAGCGATTGTAGCCATTGTTGATCATGAAATCGTTTTCAAAAAACCAGTATGGGCCGTCATCACGATAACCGGCAATACAGCCCAAAGCCCGATAGAGCTGATTATCTATGCCTTCTTCCCCATCGGGGCTTGTGAAATCATTATCATCAACTTTACCATCGAGGTTCAGGCCATAAGACACAGAACTTTGCGCCTCATAATACGGCAAGGACTTATACTCATCTTCTGACGTTTTGGTATGAAACTGATAGCCTTCTAGCTGAAGCCGAGTATCAACGACGGTGCGTTCTACACCACTATCCTCGGGAAAACGTTCCGCAAAGAGGTCACGAGACCCCCTGCTGTTCATGCCTTGAGGACACTCTGTCGCCCCCTCAGTTTCATAGATAGCCCAGTGCCGTTCAGTCAGCACGTAGCCGATTCGTCCATCTTTATGATAGGGCTGTGGCAATTCTGCCTCTGCTATACCAGTCATGGCCAGCATCGAGCCAAGCAGCGTTAAAGAAAATACGTGGCGCCCTGTGATATCACTCAAGATATGTGCCATTGAAAATGTCTCCTTCACGGATAACGGCTTCAGCGAAATCATCGACGAAACTCATTATTTTGAAAAATATCTCTCAAAACAAACGCTTTATAACCATTCCGGGTGCCAATGAATTCACCAAACCCATCACCATTGGTAACGCCAGGTTCCTTATCTCCACTATAGGTGTATACCGGCCTGTTGCGGTAAGCCCAAACATGAAGAGCCCCATCTTCATTTGAAGCGGCGGGACGTCCAGTATTCGGATTAATTACCATGACACTCCAAAGGCTGCTTTCACTCTTGGCATCGGGTTCTGCAACCACATACGGAAAAGTCTCTTGGCAAACCTCGGGATCACCATCTCCACAAATCGCCATGCGGTATTCCTGCGGCGAATTCGGGTGATCACAAGCCAGTTGAGCAATAGAGTCATCACGGCAGTTGTAAAGATAAATCGTTCTACCACGCGAGTCGGCCAGCACCTGGCCACCAAAAGCCGCATCCTGAACAGTAAACTCAGCAGGTGGGGTCACGGCACGTTGCGTGTAGACATTATGCCAACCGGGAACATCGCTGCCATCGAAGCTGCGACTTCGGGTGTCATTATTATGGGTATATAGCGGTCTGCCTCTGAATGCCCATTGATTAATTCCCGAAGGGTGCCTGATAATCGTCCAGTCGCCGCTGTCAGCAGTAATTTGAGGAGCGCGCACAGGTGTCCAGTCAACCAGGCACTCTGCAACACAGTTAGAGACATTATTCTCGTCACCGTCCCACGTGTAGACAGAGTATTCATTCTCACTGACCAGCAGTCGCCCTGTCGTACTGGATATCACATCAAACCCTGGCGGGATATCCGCTGGAGGACCGGCAGGTACACGCACAACGCCACCATCTCCACCGGAATTTATCTTGGTGCCACCCAAAACATCTCCAGGCTGCTTGTCCAGATCGGAGGTGTACAGAGGGAACCCGTCATAGGCCCATTGCATGGCGCCATTTTCTCGCTCAACCAGTGTCCACTTGCCCACTTCTTCCGCCCCTTCGGGCGCAAGCACAGGTGGCCAGACCTGAGCGCAGGTGATGCCCTGGTCTGCATACGGCAACACCAAACCCGCCGGATAAGGACTCATGAAACCGATTTCGGTCCTGAGCACCTCATCCGTACAGTTGGAAGGTCCGTCCTTCCTGTCACCTGTTGAGCCATTACGTAAAGCGATCAAAGGCCATGTGTACAGTGTCCTCCCCTCGGAGTTGGCGTACACGGGACCGTCAAGTGCCGTAGCGACCACTTGAATACCGGGCGGCACTTCCTCTTCAAGATAGGCTTCCTGCGCCCCACTGTCCGCTGATTGCCAGTATTTCATATCATCTGACGCTTCTGCGGCAGTGCTGCTTGCAGCACTGACCACAGATGCGCTGGCGACAACATAAATGACGGCCAGAAATTTATTCAGGTACATACTCAGAACTTCCTTAAATAATGGAACAGGTCCTCAGACCAGCACATCGCCAATCACTTCAGAGGACTCGTTGCTCAATGTACCCCAAGACGGCGTATCCACACCCATGAGCCTGAGGGCGGTATAACCGACTTGCGCAACCGAGCCACCATTCAGGTCAATATGATGACCGCTCTTGACCTGGCCACCCGCACGGCCAGCCAGGAATACCGACATACCATCGACACTGTGCGTACGCGCGTATCCAACATCCGTGGTACCAAGGATCAGGACATTATCAAGCAGTGTTCCATCACCCTCCGGAATATTCTTGAATACTTCCACGAAATCCACCCAGGACTCCATGGCTCGGCGAGTGAAGTAGGAGGCATTTTCCTGATAACCGAGCACATCGTCGACAGGCTCTTCGTGAGTACAGGTGTGATGAGGCTTGTCGTAGCCCGGCCGAATCGTTGAAGAGAAGGCCGCCGAGTACGTCATATTAAAGACACGCGTCTGATCACAGGCGACAGCCATTGCCATCAGCTCGGCCATCATCTTGTGGCGAATTTTAACGGCTTCAACAGACTGATCCATGGCCACATCCATTGGCGCTTCGCCAGGCGGTACACAGCTGGCAATTGGCTCGGGCTTGGTGAGGCGCTGCTCAAACTGTCGCTCCAACTGGCGCAGGCCCGTGAAGTATTGATCAAGTCGCTCACGGTCAGCAGCACCGACCGTCTTCATCAACGAGCGCTCCTGATCCATGACTGCGGAAAGAACACTGCGTCGGGCAATGACGACTGGATCCTTCTTGAATTCGTCAGCGTTCGGGTTCTGAAAATCGATACCGAACAAACGGTTGTAAAATGCCAAAGGTGACCATTCAGGTGCATTTGGCGTCGACGCATTGTAATAACTATAAGTATCACGTGCATCGGCCGTTGCTGTCGCGGTCAGGTTATTAAAACGAGTCGCACTGCCAATTTTCTTGGCAATCGTAAGGTCGATAGTTTCTGATGGGCCTGAACCTGAATCTGGCGCGATACCTGTTCTGGAAACGACCCAGCCGGTGTAATGGTTGCGGTTAGGGGAGGCATCCGGGAAAGCGTGACCGTTAGTGAACAGGTTGACGTCATCCCGAATAGGCGCCCAGGAGGCGAGCTCTTCTGGCAAGTCGTAGTTGAGGCCCGTCTTTTGAGGTACGAAAAGTTTTTTTGTGCCACCAAGACCGTAACCCCATGTACCAAACCGAACAGGCATTGGCGCACCTGAAGCCAGTGCAGTGCCATTACCGTTCAGAAAATAATCGAGATAGGGAAGAGCAACAGCAACCCCCACACCTTTGACCATACCTTTTAGTACACGTCTTCTATCCCACTTACTCATAACTCTTCTCCTTAACGCAAAAATTATTATTAATCTATTTCAACGCAAGTCTCTAAACTCTATTGGTATCATTCAGCAGGCATTCATCGCATTAGCGTGAACTGGCTACCATATTTTCCTCGTTCGAGCTCTCTTGAATCCGCGAAAAGGACTTGCTAAGAGCAATCGTTCTTAATAAGTCACGCAATTGGTAACCTTCTTCAGCGAACCTTTCATTGAAGTAATCCAATACCGGACGCGACTCAACTTCAGGTGGCCCACCAGTGGCATAACTGTAAACCCGCTGCACAAGACATCGCGGCAACTCAGGGTTCTCACGTAATGCTTCTCCCAAACCAATGGCACCCTCGAATTCAAACCCGTCGAGACCACCACTGACGTCAATGGTGGCTCCGTTTTCCGTCAGACGAAAACCGCCGGCGCCATCAAACTGTTCCAGTGACAACCCAATTGGGTCTGTGATTCGGTGACAGCCAGCACAGGACGGAGTCTCCAGGTGAGCCGCCACGCGTTGGCGCTGTGTCGGATAGCTCGCATCAGGGTTGGTCACAACAGAGAAGTCGATGCCAGGTGGTGGCTCAGGTACTGTCTGACACAGGAACCGTTCGCGCAGCGCCATACCTCGCAGTGTTACCGAACTGCGCCCCGGGTGCGACGTCAATGCCAGAAAGCTGACTTGAGTCAGAAGGCCAGCTCGCGGGCTGTCTTCCTCAAATGTGTAGGGTGTCCAGCCTGGTTGAGCAGGCACGCCATACAGGATGGCCAGTGCCGGAGACATATAGGTTGACCGTGTTGTAAAGAGGTCACGATAGTCTTTGTTATCATCCAGTGTGTGATCGATGATCGTACGCAGCGTCTGCTCTCTCGCATCTTGCGCAGTCACACTGGTAAATTCAGGATAAATGGTGGCGTCTTTAGAAAGGGTCTGAAACTCATTGAATACCAGCATGTCATCAAAAAATGCTCTCATGCCATCCACAAGACGCGGACTTTCCAGCATTCTTTCGACGGCACTCTCGACACCACCTGGTGCTTGTAACTCTCCACTTTCGGCAGCGGCCAGCAATTCACTGTCTGGAGCCGAATTCCACAAAAAGAAACTCAGTCGCGATGCCAGGGAATAAGCGTCCAGTCGCATCTGGCCAGGGTTATCAGGGTCTGGCTCAGCATTTTCCACAATAAAGAGAACTTCAGGGTGAATCAGCAGCCCCTCAAGTACGACCTCCAGACCGGTATAGAAATCCTCCAGCTCATCAGCTGCAGCACTGGCCTGCTCGGCATAGGTCGCGACTTCGTCATCTGTCAGGGCACGGCGAAACAGCAAACGCCCCACTTCCGACACAAACTGTGCAGCACACGTGTAATCAGCACCGTCAGTCATTTCAGGCTTACAGGCAACAAGGTGGTTACGGTTCTCAACGTCAACAACCTGGCTGGCTACACTTGAGGCTACGCTTTGAATGGTCTGTACCTGCCCGATACTCACACCTGCGGTCGCCAGACTGTTGGCGAGCAGCCCCTCCTCCCTCGCGACCGGGGCAAACTGAGCTTGTACATCAATGCCTGGACCGAAGATATAACCCAATGAGTTTTGATACTGTTCAGTTGTGATAAGCTTAGCTAATGCTTCAGTTCCGGGGGTTTCAGGCTCTGGATCTGATGCTGAACAGCCAATGAGAGCGCCCATCGCAAACATACCAATCACAGCTCCGCGAAACGCGCCAGCAAAATACTGCTTACACCTCGTTTTCGAACGTTCCATAACCAAGCTCATCTCACTCATTCCTCATAACCCGTCTAAATTTACCATGAACGGTAATCAATTGTCCGAAGCCTCTCAGATTTATGCGGTACATGTCAACCATCTGCAGGCCGATATACGTCACCTAAAACGACGTCTCATCATAGTGCATAGCTGAATGCCGCGATATATAGGGGCTTCCACCCAACTAAACGACTTTTATTTACGATACTATTAAAATTAGTATTTTAAAATATCCGTGTCACGTTAATTTTATCAGTGAATAATTGTTACTATTTTTGACATTGCAGCGTTGACTGCAATGGCAATTACCTTCCCCAACAAATGCATGAATTTGCGGTAACAGGAAAGGTTTCTTGTGCTGGATACCCATTTCTAGCCATACAAGACAGCGGCAATAGCCAATTTACGTTTGAACCAGCGCCATTCTATGTGCAATTGCGCACGAAATTTCGGGCGAATTCGTTACATTAATTGTCAGCGGTTATTATTAATACAGAAAATCTATCGCTCGGCCGCTGCCCGCCTCATTCTGATGACTTCATCCGCAGTGGCCCACAAGAGAATAATGGGAAGGAAAAACGTCGACCTTTCATCAGGAGCTCCCGCCAGAGGTAGGCATATCATGATTGTTATATTTATGTTTCATGCGGCAGCCCTGCTTCAGGCTTATTGTTGGATAATCGTTAAATGCCAACAGAGCTGCGCTTTACTCTTCTGACTCATTACTCACCCGACTCATCGGGATGCACGATGTAGACCTGAGTCAAGCTGATTCTCGCTGCTCCGGATATGGCTGTGTTAGCGCCAGTTTCATCCGGGTAAGCATCTGCCAGCCTGCGCATCGCGCGATATTCAGAGGCGGCCGAGACTGTGCCATAACTCTGGTGATGAGTACCCCAGTTTCTGTTGAGTCGGTTATTCCACTGCTTCACATCCACATATCCAGCGAAAATGCCCTCGGCGGTTTCAGGTGTCAGCTTGAGTTTGAGCTGGAAATCCAACACGTTGTAGTAACCGACAAAGCGCATCGCCCATGGTACTTTGGCTGCCTCGACAGGCTCTGTTATCAGAACGCCATCGACAATTTTTCCTTTCATTTCCTCAACAAAACTTTCCCCCCAACGTGCATCAACACGTTGTGTACCACCCGGGACAAACCCATCGCCTGTCGCGTCAGTAAACAAGTCATCGAGACCGCGGTAGGAAGTGACTGTCACGTCATCATCATTGACTAGGTCATCGACCCCCGTTAATTCGATCATCCAGCGGTTATAACCATGGCCAATCGCAAAAAGGCTTTCGAAATGAACAAACTGACCATCACTGCGCCAGCCTGGGGTACAGCCGATCGCTCGCTGCAACTGATTATCTATCCCTTCTTCACCTTCAGGGCTTATGTAATCGTTGTCATCAACTTTGCCATCCAGGTTAAGCCCATATGCGATATCGCCCTGAGCCTCGTAATAGGGGAAATCTTCTGGGGAAGTTTCAGGGTGCCACATCCGTCCCTCACGCATCAGTCGCGACTCAAGCACCGTCCACTCCTGACCGTCGTCCATCGGAAACAGCTCAGCAAACTGTTGTCGAACACCGCTGGCATTCAGCCCTTGCGGGCACTGTACCTCCAGGCCGTCATCTTCATAGATCACCCAGGCCTTGTCCGTTAAAACATAGCCAATTCGACCGTTCTTTTGGTATGGCTCGGATAACTCAGCCGTCGCTGCACCTGTTGCGGCCAATGAAGTGATAAACAGTGCCAGTGGGCACAGCCGAAATGCTGTTCTATCGGTTCGTGAATGTGTCATTGATAACCTCCACTTAATGGATAACGGTGTTGTCGCGCTTATCGACGAAATGCGCTATTGCTATAAATATCTCGTAACACGAACGCGTTGTAGCCATTACGTCGCCCATAGAACTCACCAAAGGCATCTGCCTCAGTGACGCCGGGCTCCTTATCTCCGCTGTAGGTGTATATGGGTCGCTCGCGATAAGCCCAGACTCGCAGAGAACCTTCTTGGTCCTCAGAAGCGCGACGGCCTGTCATCGGGTCGATTACCATCACACTCCACAGACTGCTATCGCTTGTTGCCCCTGCTTCCGCAATCACGTACGGGAAGGTTTCGAGACAGACCTGAGGATCACCGTCACCGCAAATTGCCATGCGATATTCCTGGGATGCGTCCGGATGATCACAGGCTAACTGGGCAATGGAATCGTCCCGGCAACTATAAATATAAATGGACTTACCACGCGAATCGGCCAGCACCTGCCCACCAAAGGCGGCATCCTGAACGGTAAATTCATCTGGAGGCGTCACGGCACGCTGCGTATAAACGTTATGCCAGCCGGGTACATCACTGCCAGCGAAGCTGCGGGTGCGCGTATCTTTATTATAGGTATACAGAGGTTTACCCCTGAATGCCTGCTGGTTAATCCCCGATGGGTGTTTGATGATCGTCCATTCACCACTACCTGCTGTAATTTCCGGCGCGCGGACGGGCGTCCAGTCATCCAGGCACTCCGCCACACAGTTGGAGGTATTAAGGTCGTCACCGTCCCATGTATACACCGAGTACTCATTGTCATTAACAAGCAATCGTCCTGTGGTGCTGGAAATCACATCAAACCCTGGTGGAATGTCCGGAGGCGGCCCCACGGGTTCGCGAACGACACCGCCATCTCCGCCGGAGGTTATCTTGGTACCACCCAGCACGTCTCCGGGCTTCTTGTCCAGGTCAGAGGTGTACAAAGGGAAGCCGTCGTAGGCCCACTGCATCGCACCATTCTCTCGCTCAACCAGTGTCCATTTGCCCACTTCCTCAGCATCTTCTGGAGCAAGCGCAGGTGGCCACACCTGAGCACAACTTACACCCTGGTTTGCATACGGCAGAATCAAACCAGCCGGATACGGACTCATGAAGCCCACCTCTGTCCGGAGGACTTCATCCGTGCAGTTGGAAGGACCATCTTCCCTGTCACCAGTCGAGCCATTGCGTAACGCATTCACGGGCCATTTGTATAATGTACGCCCATCTGCATCAGCGTAAACAGGGCCGTCTAATGCCGTCGCAACCACTTGAATCCCGGGCGGCATCTCCTCTTCCAGATAGGCTTCTTTTGCACCACTGTCCACAGATTGCCAATATTTCATATCACCAGCAGTTTCAACGGCGGGGCTATCAGCAGCATTCACCACCGATGCGCTGGTGACAACCAAAACGACAGTCAGAAATTTATTGAGATGAGCGGAATGAAAGAATGATCCCAGGCGCACCTTGCGGCCTGGTTTGGCGTTGGACAGTTCACGCCCAACTGGGTTGTTCTGAACCATTAATATAGCCTCGGTTTTTTATCGTTATTTGGCCAGTAAATTTGCGGGTACCCAGACGAATATACTGCCTTAAGCTCGCCCCGCTTTCCAATAGTTGGATAATACTTCATCGACAAGCGCGGCCGCTGGAGATAACCAACTTGCTTGTCGTAGATAGAGCGCCGACATTAACACCGACTCTTGGCAGACATGCTAATGTAATCGGATGGAATTTTTCTTGCAATTAATGCAATCAATAAGGCTAAATATGCATACTTTATGCTTTAATTTCCTAATAAATACGACTTCTAGACCTTTTTGAACAATCGCCGTGCGGAGCCCTATATGACTGAAAAGTTATCTAAAACCGACTATCGAATCCTTGAGCTGTTGCAGCAAGACAACCGTCTTTCCGCCACGGATATCGCCGAGAAAGTGGGTCTCTCTCAATCCCCCTGCTGGCGACGTATCAACCGACTGGAAGAAACAGGTGTTATTCGTCAAAGAGTGGCGCTGGTCGATCGGGAAAAACTCGGGTTCGGACTGCTGGTATTCGTGATGGTCAACCTGTCTGCCCATGGACGACAATATCTTGAGGACTTTGAAAGCGCTGTACGAGAGTTACCCGAGGTGCTCGAGTGCTTCACGATTACTGGCTCAAGTGACTACATGCTCAAAATTGTGACCCGGGATACCTACCACTATGAACAGTTTATGCGCCATCAACTATCCCTGCTCGAAGGCGTACACGAGTTTCACTCCTTCGTCGCCCTGACCGAAATCAAATACAGCACTGCGCTACCTATCACGGTGAGTTAAACCATTTACCGTTAGCAACCACCCTCTTCAATTGGGCTGTGCACCCAGAGCACAGCCCACCCTGGAAGCATTTTTTCTGCCCAGTTCTCTGCACACAAAATGTCCGGCTTCGACAAGCTTTGTCAGGTCAACCCCGGTATGTATTCCCAGCCCGTTTAGCATGTATAGCACATCTTCACTGCTCACATTTCCTGAGGCACCTGGCGCATATGGGCACCCCCCCAAACCAGCGACGGAAGCATCAACAATGGACACCCCCGATTGCAGTGCCGCAAAAATGTTGGTCAGCCCCTGACCATAAGTGTCATGGCAGTGAACAGCCAACGCGTCTACGGGTACAGCTCTGAACACTTCCTCTAACATGGCTTGCATCTGTCCAGCCGTCCCTGCACCAATGGTGTCGCCAAGCGATATCTCGTAACAGCCCATACCATAGAGTGCTGTCGCCACATCGCGCACTGCGGCAGGATCAATATTACCCTCGTAAGGACAGGCAATGACGCACGACACATAACCACGCACACGAATATTCTTCTGCTTTGCCGCTGCCAGAACCGGCGCAAACCGATCCAGACTTTCCGTGATGGAACAGTTGATATTGTTTTGTGAGAAGCTTTCAGAGGCTGCAGCGAAAACTGCCACTTCATTGGCATTGGCTGCCAACGCACGTTCAAATCCCTTCATATTAGGCGTCAATGCGCTGTAAATAACGCCGTCCCTGCGATCAAGCGCCGCGAATACTTCTTCGCTGCCAGCCATTTGAGGAACAGCTTTCGGACTGACAAAACTACCCGCCTCAATGTGACGCAGCCCGGCTTCGGCAAGGCGCTCAATCAAAGATACTCGCGTTTCGACCGTAATGGGGTTGCTTTCATTCTGCAGTCCATCACGGGGTCCAACCTCGACCAGCCTGACTGATTCCGGAAAATTCAACGACATATTTATCCAGGCTCCTGTGTATTCGGCTCAAACTCAACCAATGCCTGCTCTGACGCGATATTGTCATCTTGTGCACATAGTACTGACAGCACTACCCCGTCAGCAGGGGCTTTAATCGTGTGCTCCATTTTCATCGCTTCCATGACGACCAGAGCTTGGCCTGCTATCACCTGCTCGCCAGCTTTACATAAAACGGCGGTCACGCGACCATGCATCGGAGCTGCAAGCGCATGCTCGTCAAGTCGATTTTCAGTCGGTTCCGGTCGATTAATCACACCTTGCCAGGTTTCGCCTTCAGCAAACACGGTCCAGGTATCACTGCCATCGAACCAGCTGGAGAGACGTATATGCAGGCCTTGGTAACGAAGTGCAATCGCCCCCTGGCAGGACGACCAGGCAAATTCATAGTCGTGGTCATGTAATTGCAGTGTTGCTTTGCCTGTATTTTCAATACAGTATCTTAAGGACTTTGTCTCTCCATCTGTTCGTATTTCGCAACCTTGCCACTCGTGCGGCCCGATGCGCCACCCATCTGCTCTCGACCACGGATCTGATGACAACGCTTCACGCTGCTGATGACTATCAAACCAGACCAACCAACACAGCAGCACCTGCATATCACGATTGAAAAATGATTCCTGGAGTTCGTCGTGACGAACATCCACAAAATCTGTACTGAGTTCAGCCCGGCTGAATGCATCGTTTTTTAATGCTCGGGAGAGAAAAGGCAGGTTTGTCGTTAGCCCACCCACTTCTGTGTACGCCAGCGCTGTTATCAAACTTTGCCGTGCTGCATCTCGACTCGGCCCCCAGGCAATGACCTTGGCCAGCATAGGATCGTAATCACTGCCGATGACATTTCCCGCACGAATTCCGGAATCAACTCTGACATTGGGTAACGAGTCAGGCATTGCCAAATGCTTGACTGTGCCACTGGTAGGCAAGAACCCTCGCTCCGGATCTTCTGCATACAGACGTGCTTCCATTGCATGTCCGTTTACTGAGAGGTCCTGCTGGCGAAAGCCAAGCGTTTCACCTTGTGCAACACGCAACTGCCATTCCACCAGATCCAGACCAGTAATGGCCTCAGTCACAGGGTGCTCAACCTGCAGGCGTGTATTCATCTCCATGAAATAGAAATTCTGTTCCTCATCGAATAAAAATTCCACCGTCCCCGCACCTTCATAGCCGGTGGCTTCGCCGCATCGTAATGCGGCCGCACCCATCGCTTCACGAACGTCAGGATCAATACCCGGTGCGGGGGCTTCCTCAATAATTTTTTGATGACGGCGCTGCAAGGAACAATCACGATCAAAGAGGTAAACACCATTGCCATGTTTATCAAACAGGACCTGAACTTCTACATGCCGTGGCTTCAACAGGTATTTTTCAAGCAGCAGTCGCGCATCACCAAAAGATGCCTCGGCTTCGCGTTTTGCCCCAGAGATGTGTTCATCCAGTTCCGATGCTTTCCACACCACACGCATTCCCTTACCACCACCACCGGCACTGGCTTTAATCAGCACGGGATAGCCAATCTGCTCAGCATGCAATTTAAGCGTGTCCAAATCCTGATTGTCACCGTGATAACCTGGCACTAAAGGTACATCAGCTTTTCCCATCAAAACTTTTGCCGCACTCTTGGAGCCCATATCCTGAATTGCTTTTACCGGCGGCCCTACAAAGCGTATCCCGGCATCATTGCAGCCCTCTGCAAGCTCGGCATTTTCAGAGAGAAAGCCATACCCAGGGTGGATCGCATCAACTTTTTCCTTCAACGCCACTTCAAGAATACGAGCAACATTCAGATAACTTTCCCTGGCTGGAGCAGCACCAATGCAATAGGCGGCATTCGCCTGATGAACGTGTGGGGCATCACTATCAGCCTCGGAATAGACGGCGATACAGCGAATGCCCATCCGTTGCGCCGTACGAATAATACGACAGGCAATCTCACCACGGTTGGCAACCAGCAGGCTGCGAATATCGTTATGAACCATATTCTCCCTCATAGCGGCTTAGTCCTCACACCAGCGCGATGCACGTTTCTCTAGAAAAGCGGCAAGACCTTCCTGGCCTTCATCGCTGGCTCGTAACCTGGCAATCAACCCCACCGTCTTTTCCTGTAAATCAGCACTGGGGAATTCATCTTCCACATCAGCAACAAGCTGTTTAGATGCTCGCAAGGCTTGCGGTCCGCAGCGTCGAAGATGACCACAAAACTCATCAACCTTCGTCTCAAGCATATCCTCCGCAACCACCTCATGAATGATATTGAGCCGCCGAGCTGTCTGAGCAGACATCACTTCAGTTGTCAGGAAATAACGACGGGCTGCCCGGGCACCCATGGCGCGAACGACATAAGGACTGATTACAGCCGGCACCAGCCCTAACCGCGCCTCGCTAAGGCAGAAGCGCGCTGACTCACTGGCGACAGCGATATCACAGGCACAAATCAGACCCAGGGCGCCGCCATAGGCTGCCCCTTGGACACGGGCTATCGTGGGTTTGGACAAACGATCCAGAATGAACATGAGATCAGCAAGCTGACGTGCGTCAGCCATATTTTCAGCTTCTGACATTTGCGCAGTGCGTTTCATCCACCCCAGGTCTGCTCCGGCGGAAAAATGCTTGCCATTCGCCTGCAGCACTACCACCCGCACTGCTGCATCGGCATTAGCGTCTCGAAGGCATGTCGACAAACTGACGATGGTCCGATCATCAAACGCGTTACTTTTCTCCGGACGATTGAGGGTAATGCGAGCCACACCTTGTTTGTCCACCGAGTAGCTCACGACGTCGGACTTTTGAACTTCATTGCTGTTCATTTATCGCTTCCATACCGCTACATGCGGAAAACACCAAATTTGGTTGCAGGGATAGGCGCATTCAATGCGGCTGATAATGCCAGTGCCAGCGTCGTACGAGTCTGGGCGGGGTCAATGATGCCATCATCCCAAAGTCGAGCACTGGCATACCAGGCTTGTGACTGTTCTTCAAACTGATCAAGAATGGGCTGTTTGAAAGCGGCTTCTTCTTTTTCTGTCCAGCTAAGTCCTTTCCTCTCCAGCCCAGCCGCACGCACCTGTGCCATCACCCCTGCCGCTTGCTCACCACCCATGACAGCAATGCGAGCATTGGGCCACATCCACAAAAAGCGCGGATTATACGCTCGACCGCACATGCCGTAATTTCCCGCCCCGAAGCTTCCACCAGTGATAATAGTGAACTTGGGTACCTTGGCACAGGCCACAGCAGTCACCAGCTTGGCGCCATTCTTGGCGATGCCTTCGTGCTCCGCTTTATTGCCAACCATAAAACCCGTGATGTTCTGCAGAAAAATTAATGGAATTTTTCGCTGACAGCACAGTTCAACGAAATGAGCACCTTTAAGAGAAGATTCCGAAAACAGAATACCGTTGTTGCCCAGAATACCAACCGGCATACCTTGAATATGAGCAAACCCACAAACCAGGGTGGTACCGTAATTAGCCTTAAACTCGTCGAATTCAGAGCCATCAACAATGCGCGCAATAATCTCACGAACATCATAAGGTGTACGCTGGTCGGTGGGCACGATGCCGTAGATTTCCTCACCTGAATACAGTGGTTCCCGCGCTTCGCGCATTGCCAATGTGGGCTGTTTGACACTATTGAGGTTGCGCACACAGGCACGAGCCCGCTCCAGTGCCTCTTCTTCGGTATTCGCATAATGGTCTGCCACACCGGAAACACGGCAGTGCACATCTGCTCCGCCCAGGGCCTCGGCAGAAATCACTTCACCTGTGGCTGCTTTCACCAGCGGCGGGCCCGCCAGGAAGATCGAGCTTTGTTCTCTCACCATGATGCTTTCATCGGCCATGGCAGGCACATAAGCACCACCTGCCGTGCAGAGTCCGAGAACAACAGCAATCTGGGGTATACCCTGAGCTGACATATTGGCTTGTTTAAAAAAGATATGACCAAAGTCTTCTTTGCCTGGAAACACTTCATCTTGCTGCGGCAGGTTGGCGCCACCGGAGTCCACCAGATAAATACAAGGCAGTCTGTTTTCTTCTGCAATGGTCTGGGCACGAATGTGCTTCTTTACCGTTAATGGGTAATAGGTGCCACCTTTGACAGTGGAGTCATTGGCAACAATCATGCATTCCGTGCCAGATACACGGCCTATCCCTGCAATAATGGCTGCAGCAGGCACATCGTCCTCATAGACGCCTTCTGCAGCTAATGGTGCAATTTCAAGAAATGGTGAACCTGGATCCAACAGGCGGTTCACCCGTTCACGCGGCAGTAATTTGCCTTTGGCACGGTGACGTTCTTGTACGGCCTCTCCACCTCCATTGTGATTTTTTTTAAGCTTGTTGCGAAGCTGCCCGACAAGCTCACGGTGAAAGGCATCGCGCTCACGGAATTCTGCAGAACCCGTTTGTATTTTAGTTTTAAGCGTCGTCATGTTTACTCACGTTGGTTAAATGGACCAATCGATCGACCGTTTTAAACGGCACGAGTCTTAACAGGTGACCGGTTTATTGTGTTTCTTTAAATAACTCTCGCCCTATCAGCATACGCCGGATTTCCTGGGTGCCAGCACCAATTTCATAGAGTTTCGCGTCTCTTAGCAGGCGACCCGTTTCATATTCATTTGTGTAACCGTTTCCACCCAGAATCTGGATGGCTTCCAGGGCAAGTTTTGTCGCTCGCTCAGAAGCATAAAGGATAACGCCAGCCGCGTCCTTTCGAGTGGTTTCGCCGCGATCACATGCTGCGGCAACAGCGTACAAGTAAGACCGGCATGCATTAAGCTCGGTATACATGTCTGCCAGTTTGCCTTGAATCAGCTGGAACTCTCCTATGGGCTGGTCGAATTGTTTTCGTTCATGCACATAGGGAACGACGATATCCAGACATGCCTGCATGATGCCAGTCGGACCACCAGACAGCACCACACGCTCGTAGTCAAGGCCTGACATGAGCACCTTGACTCCCAGGTTTTCACCCCCCAGTATGTTCTCTGCTGGCACTTCGACGTCTTCAAAGATCAGCTCACACGTGTTTGAGCCACGCATGCCCAGCTTGTCCAGTTTAGGGCCACGGGAAAAACCGGGAAAGTCACGCTCAACAATGAATGCTGTAATGCCGTGAGGGCCTTTATCACTGTCTGTCTTGGCGTAAACAACGTATGTATGAGCATCTGGTCCGTTAGTGATCCACATTTTGCTGCCATTTAAAACGTAGTGGTCCCCTTTGTTATCAGCACGCAGTTTCATACTAACGACATCAGACCCCGCATTGGGCTCACTCATCGCAAGGGCACCAATGTGCTCACCGCTCACCAGGCCTGGCAAATATTTCGCTTTCTGCTCTTTTGTGCCATTACGGTAGATCTGATTGACGCAAAGGTTGGAGTGAGCACCATAGCTCAAACCCACTGATGCAGAAGCCCGACTGATTTCCTCCATCGCTACAACATGAGCCAAATACCCCATGTCACTACCACCAAATTCCTCACTGACAGTCATGCCCAGCAAACCCATTTCGCCCATCTTTTGCCAAAGCTCATTGGGAAAGCTGTTCTCGCGATCAACACTGACGGCTCTCGGTGCAATTTCACCAGTAGCAAAGCTGTTGACTTGGTCGCGTAACATGTCAATCGTTTCACCAAGACCGAAATTCAATTGGCGATAATCTACTCTCATTGTCATTTCTCTTTGTTTGGGCTTTTTATTTAGACTATGTTGTCAATCAGTTGTTTCTACAATTCGCACAGGCTCTGATTTAACTTTCCCGTTTCTGAATTGCATTAGCAACCTTTGCTGCCGTTGCTTTGCCTTTTCAACATTTGCTTCCTTGACGTGACCAAAACCACGCATTTGCATGGGAAGTCGCGCCAATTCAACCGCAGTGTCATAATTTTCAATCTCAATATCTGGTAGCAGGTGACTGATCAACTCCCGGTATTCCTCAATCAGCTTACGTTCCATTTTCCTCTCTGCAGTATAGCCAAAAACATCCCAATGACTGCCACGAAGGCGCTTTAGTCCAGCAAGGAACTTGAAGACAGGTAGTATCCATGGACCAAATTCGCTTTTTTTCAAATGTCCTGTATGCGGGTCTCGCCTGGAAATTAACGGAGGAGCCAGATGGAAAGTCAACCGCGGCTTACTGGTAAACTGTTTTTCCAGATGGTTGCTAAAATCCTGAGATGCAAACAATCGGGCCACTTCATACTCATCCTTGTAGGCCATTAGCTTGAACAGACCTTCAACTACAGCACGACTGAAGATCATCTCGCAGCGCTCACCCATCAGGAACGTCTCCTTGTTGCATACCATTTCCACAAACTCTCGATACCGATTTGCATAAGATGCATCCTGGTAGTCCTCCAGGAAACGTGCGCGGCGATTGATGAGCACCGGTAAAGCCACCATTTGCGGATTGAAAACCGCCTCCTCTGCTGTTTTATTCTCTCCTGACAGCGGGTCATGAGCCACACGTCGCCCCCACGAAAAAGCATCAAGATTAAAACGTACCGCTACATTATTCAGCTCAACGGCCCTTTCAATTGCAGCCAGAGAAACAGGGATCAGCCCCTTCTGCCAGACATACCCCATGAGAAACATGTTGGCGGCAATGGAATCTCCTAACAGTTCGACAGCCATTCTAGTGGCACTCACAAAATGAGTACGCTCTTCTCCGCTTTCTCGCGCTATCCGTTCTTTCATGGCAGCACCAGGAAATACCATGTCCCTGTTGTTGATGAATCCAGCGGTTGGCGCTTCAAAATCGTTTATCACAGCATGACTGCGACCCACACTCACTTTGCCCAAGGCATCATCACTGGCAGATACCACCAAATCGCAACCGATGAGCAAGTCTGCATCCCCCGCAGCCACACGAGGGGTATGGATGTCTTCTTGCTGCAAACCAATGCGAACATGACTCATCACTGGTCCAAATTTTTGCGCCATTCCACTCAGGTTGAACACGGAGCATCCCTTTCCTTCCAGATGAGCAGCCATACCTAAAACCGCACTGATTGTCACGACGCCAGTGCCACCAATCCCTGCCACCACGATATTCCAGGGTTCTTGCAACGAGGGCAGCGCCGGCTCCGGCGGAAGCGCTGCCGCCGACTCTGTCGTCCGGGGTTTCCGCAAATCAGCACCTTCTACTGTGACAAAGCTTGGGCAAAACCCTTTAACGCAGCTGAAGTCCTTATTGCATGATGCCTGATCGATACTGCGCTTACGTCCAAACTCAGTTTCTTTAGGCAGCACAGACAAACAATTAGACTGCACACTGCAGTCGCCACAACCTTCACACACGGCTTCATTGATGACCACTCGTTTTTTCGGGTCAGGGAATTGACCTTTTTTGCGCCGTCTGCGCTTTTCAGCCGCGCAGGTCTGATCATAGATCAGTATGCTGGTGCCGCTCACTTCACGCAACTCGCGCTGAACCACATCCAGCTCATCCCGGTGATGTACGCTAAGACCATTAATGGAAGGAAAGAAGTTTTTCGGATACTTGTCTGGCTCGTCACTGACCACAGTGATGCGCTTAGCTCCCTCGGCGTGTAACTGTCGCACAATGTCTGCCACGGTAAGTACACCGTCGATCGGCTGACCACCAGTCATCCCAACCGCATCATTGTAGAGAATTTTATACGTAATATTCACATTGGCAGCTATCGTTGCCCGGATAGCCAGCGAACCGGAGTGAAAATAAGTCCCGTCACCGAGGTTTTGAAAGACATGCTTGTTACTGGTAAAGGGTGCCTGCCCTATCCAGGTTGTCCCTTCAGCGCCCATCTGGGTAAACGTTTCCGTTTCCCTATCCATCCATTGAGCCATATAGTGGCAGCCGATTCCTGCCATTGCACGGCTTCCTTCAGGCACTACCGTGGACGTATTATGTGGACAACCCGAACAATAATATGGCGTGCGACTGATGGTTTCTGTCGCTTGTTCAAGTGCCTTTTCCTTGAAAGCAAGAAATTCCAGGCGATGCTTCATTTCATTGCTTTGGCAGTACCGGGAAATACGACTGGCTATCGCTCTCGCCACCATGGCAGGGGTCAATTCTCCCAAATTTCCGAGCAAGATACTTCCATCTTCATCGAACTCGCCAATCACCCGTGGGCGCTGTTCAACCGGCATGTTGTAAAGCTGCCCGGTGAGCTGATCCTCGATAATACTTCGCTTTTCCTCCACTACCAGGATTTCATCCAGGCCTTCTGCAAAACTGTGGGTTGCCACTGGCTCCAGTGGCCAGGGCATACCCACTTTAAAAATACGAATACCCAGAGCTTCTACCTGAGTGTCATCAATACCCAGATCGTCAAGCGCCTGTAATACATCGAGATAGGCCTTTCCCGTGGTAATGATGCCAAAGTGTGCATTCGTGCTGTTTTTTACTATCCGATTAATTTTATTGGCTCGCGCAAACTCTCGAGCAGCGTAGATTTTGTGGCGGTTCAGACGACGCTCTTGATCCAATGGAGAGTCAGGCCAGCGAGCATGTACACCATCCGGTGGCAACTCAACACTCTGAGGCCAATGTACCTGTACCCGTTCCGCATCGATATCCACTGACGCAGCAGAGTCACAGACTTCTGTGCTCAATTTAAAGCCGACCCAGCAGCCGGAATAGCGGGACAGTTCCCAACCCAACACACCGTAATCCAGAATCTCTTGCACGTTAGCCGGAGCAAGGATAGGGACCATGGCAGAAATAAAGTCATGCTCGGACTGGTGAGGTAAACTGGAGGACTTACAGCCGTGATCATCCCCTGCCACCGCTAACACGCCGCCAAACTGAGACGTTCCTACCGCATTAGCGTGCTTCAGCGCATCCATACTGCGATCAAGCCCTGGTCCTTTGCCATACCACATGCCAAAAACACCGTCATAGAGCGCACCAGGGAACATGGTCACTTCCTGTGTTCCACGAACAGCGGTCATAGCCAGGTCTTCATTAACACCTGGCTGGAACTTGACCTGATGTTGCTCCAGGTATTTTTGTGCCTTCCAGATGGCTTGATCCAGTCCACCAAGTGGTGAACCGCGATATCCGGAAACAAAGCCAGCGGTGTTCAGGTTACGAGCGTCATCACGCTGACGCTGTAAAATAAGTAGACGCACCAACGCTTCAATGCCTGTCATGTAAGCACGACCACTGCGCAGTTCATACTTATCACTAAGGGATACATCCCTCAACTGAGGAAGGCTGGGTTGCATATAGGGCTCCAGATATTATAATTATCTTTTAAGCCATGTTAATGCAATTAAATGGGAATATTTTTGCTATTTATGCCAATAAATACCAGCTAACTGCATAATTATGTTATTTAAACAGGATCTTTTGCATTAATAATTCCGCAACAAGGAATAGTGCTGTTTATATTTTCAAAACTGGCTCGCCACGATTGATGTCTGGCCTTATTGCAGGAACCAGCTGCTCTAATGGTGATTCAATTTGGGTCTTGAGCAATTGGCTTTTTTCAATATCACCTTCGAAAAGAGCAATCTTGGTGCCTATGATATAACTGCTCCATATCGCCACATATTGCCTGCTATAGGCATTATTGGGGTCTGTGGTCTCACTATCTCCCCGACCTGTTTCCTCTAGCGCTTTGAATACTGCCTCAGCCAGCGTCCTGCGCTGTGAAACAGCAGTAGACATGAAGTTGTCCACGGCCTGATCTATGTTTTCTTCCGGTTGACCCTTGTCACGATAGGCTGCGTAGTAGATAGACGTCATGAAGTGCCGTTCAATGTCTTCGTCACTAATACGTTGACGGTCACCGTGCCTGGAGGTTGAGGAATATTTATCCATGAAGGCCTTTATACCCAGTATAAAAGCCCTCATCTCAGGAGAGAGACTTCTTGACTCGACCAGATCCCCATTCGCATGAGTGTCAACCGCATATTGAAATACGTCGAGTCTTTTCTTTCGAAATCTTTCAATATTGACTCCCGTGTTATAGATCTCATCAAGCTTCACAGCAACAAGCCAATATCCTGGCTCTAACGTTGGTGTCGCTTGTTTTATCCGCGTCGATGGCGGGGAGACATTGCCGACAAATGAATCTATGAAATAGGTATAGGTTCCATCAGGTAGTTGGATTCTCGGGGCGCGACCATTATTAAATGCGTGGTAGGCAAACCCCTGGAATATATCATCATCGTTATTTCGGAACCCTCTGAACAACCTGCGCTTGTCAAAACGAGTTTTGTTCTGTGCAATTGCCTCTTTTGAGGTCAGCAGCGCAGGTAACAAAGCAACGCCAATGGCCGCCTGTGCGCTCAACTGGATGAACTGCCTTTTGTTCATGTCAATAGCATCCTGTTATTGAATATGCTTAGCGCTGACGACGGACTTGCTCTACGGTGACCTCTCCACTTGCATGGGTCCAGGCATTACGGATATAAGTCAGTACATCAGCTATCTCTCTATCGGTGAGCTTGTCATAGTATGGTTCCATGAGATTCCAGCGTCGCGCCAGCCACTGTGGCGACACAGGTTCTGAAGGGAGTTGCGCACCGTAAAGCGTGATATTAATCAATGATGCAGGGTCCGGCGCCAGCGCCACAGCACTGCCAGTCAACGGCGGAGCGGTGGTATTTGACCCCCGGCCATCCGGTAAGTGACAGATTCCGCAATGTACGTCGTATACTATTTCTCCGCGACGCATCACATCTTTGGGTGGCATACTGACTGCTTCAGTCTGCTCGAGTGAAGGCAAACTTTTCAGATAAACCGCTATCGCACGCACATCATGATCATCCAGGTGGCTGGTACTATTCAGTATTACCCGGTTCATGGGACCAAAAGTGCCAGCACGCTCACTAAAACCCAACTTCAGGTATTCCTCGATCTGATCTTTGCTCCAGAACTCCAATCCGTTCCTTGCATGCCTTAAATTCGTAGCCGACCAATTCAGGAAATGACCGTCAATTTCATCACGGTAAGTTCCCCCTGTCAGCGCCAGATCCAGCTTTTCATTGCCTAAGAGTCCTCTTGGCGTATGACAGGCGCTACAGTGACCCAGACCTTCAACGAGATATGCGCCCCGATTCCAGTGATCAGATTTGTCGGAGCGAGGCTCGAACCGCCTCTCTTCAAAAAACAAACGCTTCCAGATTCCGACCAGAGATCTCAGGTTAAACGGAAAACGTAGATCATTATCAGGCGGCTCAAATCTCGTTGCCGGGATGCTCATCAGGTAGTCATAAAGCAGACCGATATCAGCATCAGACATGAGCGTATATGAGGTATAAGGAAAGGTCGGATAGAGGTGGCTACCATCAGGAAGAATTCCCTTTCGCATGGCATTGGAAAAGTCTTCTATTGACCAGCTACCGATGCCGGTTTCAACATCAGGGGTGATGTTGGTTGAATACATGATCCCGAATGGCGTCTCAATTGGTACGCCACCCGCCAGATCAGGCCCAGATTCGCTGGTGTGACAACTGATGCAGCCACCTGCATACAGAATGTAGCGCCCCGGGTGGGTTGAGTCGCGCTCAGCGAATGTAACCGGTGCCATTAACCATAAGGCTAATGGCACGGTTAGACGTATCAGGATAGCACGGCAGTTAACGCTGCTCAGCAACTTGCTCAGGTGTGACTGCACCCGCTTCATGCCCCCAGGTTGCACGTATGAAGCTAAGCACCGCCGCGACCTGTTCATCATCCATTTTATTCTCGAAGGGCTCCATACGGATCCACGCTCGTGATTCCCACTCAGTGGAAGGCGAGGTGTGCGGTGTTTGCGCGCCGTATAACGTGATGTTAATCAACGAGGCGGGATCTGCGTCCAACACAACAGGACTACCGATCAGGGGAGGACCCTGTTCCGGAGATCCTTGACCTGTAGGCAAGTGGCAGCTGCCACAGTGAATATCGTACTGCAACGAACCTGCACGCAAGACGTCCTCGCCGGCGGGCTCGCCGCTATCCTGAGCATTGGCTGGTAAACTCTTCAGATATACCGCCATTGCACGAACATCTTCTCTGGACAAGTGCCGGGTACTATTGACCACAACTTCATTCATCGGCCCGAATACCCCGGCACGATGACTCACACCCAGCTTCAGATAATCGGTAATATCATCGACAGACCACATCGCCAGGCCGCTATCTGCTGAAGTCAGATTGGGTGCTGACCAGGCAGAAAGCTTGCCTTCTACGCGGGTCATATAAGTGCCACCGGTCATTGCCAGATTAACATCGTTGGCCCCCATAAAGTTGCGAGGCGTATGACACATTCCGCAATGCCCCAGCCCTTCAACCAAATAGGCACCGCGATTCCATTCCTCAGTCTGGTCTGGCTGTGGCTCGAATCGACTGTCGTCCAGGTACATTGCTTTCCACAATCCCAGGGCCCAGCGCTGGTTGTATGGGAAACCTAACTCATTTTCCGGTGGCGTATATTGCACTGGCTCAATCGTTTTGAGGTAGGCGTAAAGAGCTTCAACATCTTCATCACTGACTTTCGTATAAGCTGTATACGGGAAAACAGGATAAAGATGATTGCCATCAGGGTCTTCACCATGCCGCAGTGCTGTGCTGAACTCCTCGAGGCTCCATTGTCCAATTCCGGTTTCTGAGTCAGGGGTGATATTCGTTGAGTATATCAGCCCAAATGGCGTCTCAAACGCCAGACCGCCAGCAAACTGGCTTCCACCTTCGCTTGTATGACAGCTCACACAGTTGCCTGCCGCTGCCAGATATTCACCTTGCTGTTCAATCTCAGTCAGATTAGATGCTTCGGCCGCATTAACTGCGCTTGAGAAATTCATTATGCCGACAGCTATGCCTATCACCAACATCATTATCCTAGACATACCAGAATTCTTCTCATGCGCGAGCTGGCACGATTTATGGTGTCTGAGTTGAAAGGTCATCATTTTTTGCTCCGATCATCTGCCTGGCAGATTTTCATCAATAATAAACTACTGCACCGGAGCCAATGCTCCGAAGTCCAATTTTCCAGGTAGTGCCTGTTCAGTCAGAAATGACGTCTCAGGCGCTCGGGTTCCAAGAGTCACAATATCCGCCCGGATTTACCGGACCACCACCGAACATCTCGCAACCGCCACAACCTTCAGCCTCACCCCCGGCGTGAAAGAACGAGCAGCCAGCACATACTTTAGTCGAATCAGGCGAAACCTCGACATACTTCAATGTTCGGCGGACACTTTCCTCGGCAGAGGTCATTTGAGCCGGATCAGCACAAACCATTGCGTTACCGCTATCGCTGCCACATGCAGAAAGGCCAAGAAGGATACCCCCTCCCACCGGTATCTGCATCGCTCGCAAAAGAACAGTGCGGCGAGAAATTTTCTTATCCATATTGACTCCTGTTGTTATCTTTTTTGTCTTTTTACTGCACGCTAACATAGTTCCCCAAAAACCTACGCAAGCGACTAAATCTGATTAATGACACTAACGACCGGCAGCAGCCCGACCTAACCGTATGACTTCATTCGCCGAAGGGCCATACACCAGCAATCCAAGAAAGCCCTGATCCACGCGTTGCGCAACTGATTCAGTATCGGCGGTAATCATATCAGCCATTCCTGCCTGTTTGCTTTGCGCCAGCACCTCCAGATTGAGCTTTTCAGCCGCCTCCCGGTCACCACCAAGCGCCCCCGTCAGACTGCCAATACCACAAGCCAATGCACTATAGCCCGGAATATTGGCAATTTCTTCGAGTTCTGCAAAAACTTCAGGTGTTTCAAGCATCAACATGACAGCGATATCACCATCAGGGTTTTCAGGAGACCATACATTGACCCCCTCGAAGAAAGATACTGCAGTTCGAGCTTCTTCTGCACTGCGAACGTGCGGAAACACAATGCCATCCACGCCCATTGCAAGGAGTTCATTGACGCGTGCTCGCGAAGCCTCTACACCAGCCTCTGACATAGGTGGGATACGAACCAGCAACTCCATTGCTGATTCAGCCCCCTGACTTTCCAGGCCCTCAGCAATATCACGAGCAAACTGAATATTATATTCCTGCTCGAGATTGAGAAAGGCGTAGTCTAGTAATGGGTTCGCGGCAAGATTACGGCCTGTTTCTACTGTAAACGGAACACCTGTCACATATTGACCAAAAGCTGTCTGCCCGGATGCCCACAGCTCAACCAGGTCTCGATCAGACTCTTGGGCAGAAGCACAGCCAGCCAAAGAAGTAAGAGAAAGCAGTGCATAGGTCAGCCCTGCCAGCAAAAATTTACGATCTTTCATACCGTACTCCAAACTGAAAACAAGTAGCTGTCTTTATCCTGCAAGAACCCGCAACCTCAGATTGACGTTGCGGGTTCTCACTGGAGTCTACTAACGTTATCCGGCTTGCCGAATACGTTAGTGCTTGGCGTTAATTACAAGCTGCCTATTGTTTACAGCTCGTAATTAAAGCCGACTCGTACAATGCGTCCCATACGGTCGTAGAAGTTCATGTTGCCAGGTCCTGACCAGAAGCTGGTAGTGGCCACATGGGGCGGATCTTCGTCCAGCATGTTTTGCACGGCGAAGAAGGCTCTGCCATTACCAATCCGGTAATTAAAGCCCAGGTCGAAGTAATTGATAGAGTCAATATGGTTATCATTGATCGTATCACCCGACGTTGGGCAAGACCCTGGAACACACTCGACATAACGGTTGCTGTAAACCCCTGATCCCATGCCTCGCGCTGTTAACGTGGTATCAAATGCACCGTTTGCGTATGTCACGCTGGCCAGGTAGCGATTTTTTGCCGAAGTCAGACCAAATCCGGGTGAGTCACGTTCAGGACCCGTGACACCGACACCATCATGCGTTGACTGGCCATCAGTAGTATCCAGCTTGTCTATCAGTGTGACCATTGCTCGGAAGGACAAATCCCCTTCCAGGCCGGAGCTGATGTTTGACAGTGGGTAACGGTAGCTGGCTTCGATATCCCAGCCGGCCGCTTCTTGTAACAGCAAGTTCTGAGGCTGAACCAGAACCATGTCAATCAGGCCATCACTACCACGAATCACACTATCACAAAGGGCTGTGTTGCCTTCATAACAGCGTTGCAGGATTTCCTGTGTACCCACAGTCAGAATGGCCCCAGACACTTCGATGTTGTAGTAGTCAACCGATACCGAGAACTCTGGCAGCCAGGATGGCTGATAAATGACACCAATACCGTTGGTATCGCCGATCTCAGGCTGGATGTTCGGGTTACCCCGTGTCTGCGAGATAAACTGGGTCGTTTCACCCGTGAATGGATCATCGATCGATCCTGTACCGGAAGTACCCGCATCAAACAGGTCACCCAGGCTTGGTGCACGAATGTCGCGAGACCGTGTGGCACGGACACGTACATCATCATGCGGGCGCCAGCTCAGACCCAGTTTCCAAGTATCCACTTCACCGGAGGTGCTGTAATCAGTGGTACGGATCGCTGCATTGACGTCCAGTTGCTGCGCAAGCGGGGCATCTTTCAGCAGTGGAACCACCGTTTCGGCAAAGAACTCTGTGACATCGTACTCACCAAAGGTCGGGTTATAGTTACCACCGAGGAACACCGCCTGCTGGTCCAGTTCGCTGGTTTCACCACTCACTTCCTCTGCACGATATGATGCACCGAAAGCCAGAGAGACAGGACCCGCCCAGTTTTCGAACGGTTCACCAGTCACGCTGCCTGACAGCACTTCCTGCTCCAGCAACATTGTCGCCCAGCCGGTTCCAAAGGCATAATCCTTGGCCGCTGGTGACAGAACGCCAGTACCCATGTTGTTGTATGGGACGCAGTTTGGATCGTCATTGTCAGGGTTGCTGTCGGCGTTAACGCTGCAGACGATTTGACCATTTGCACCAACAACCGCATCAACTGCACGGTTGTAGTTCGAATTGATCATGTTATTCGGGGTGCGCTGGAGAATATCAGATTCATTATCCACGTAAGAGACATCCCAGTCCCAGTTACTGCCGAATAACTCAACGTCACCTTCCGCACCTACGACGAAGCGCTGCATTTGACGTCTACCTTCGAACTGTGCAGCTCCCGCATCGCCGTTTACGGTGCCCATGGTGAACGAGTCGATGCCTTGTGCATCCATCGTTGCCTGAACCGAAGCAGGAATAAACGGGTTACCTGATTTAATAGTGACGTTGCCAAGTCGGAAGGGCAACGCGGTACCCGGGTTGACCGACTTAGAGTCACTGTACATGAACTCGCCATATACGTTCGCTGAATTCGTGAGGTCATAACTGGTTCTCAGGAATACAGAGTCCCGCTCCTGCTCCAGAGCCAGACCGGTGGCCTTGTGAATTGTTGACGTCTCCCAGTCACCACCTTGCATCCAGATACCGCTGTGGATTTCACCAAATTCAAACGGGATAGGCGTGCCACCATTCTGGAACTGTGTGCCACGCAGTGGGCAGGCACCGCCGCCTGCCGGCGTACAGCCAGTAATCAAGCCACCACGAGTCACAACACTCAAACCGGCGTCCGGAATAATTTTGTAGAACGGCTCCCCATTACCAGGGGCATAATCTGAATTGCGAACCAGTGCCGACAACGGGTCTGCCCAATCCCGTGGCTTGCCTTCAATACCGGCATCAAAACCACGCTCAACATCGATCAGAAAATGACCTTTATCATCCGCAAACGGCGTACCAGCGGTAAAGCCCAACTGATAGGCCTCGCCATCACCATGGGTGGTCATTGAGCCTTGGGAGCGTACCTTGAATCCGGTGTACTCCTTATCTAGCATAAAGTTGACCACACCCGCCAATGCATCAGCACCGTAAGTGGCTGAGGCACCGCCCGTGATCACCTCAACACGTCTGACCAGCCCGCTTGGGAAGTTACTGATATCAACAGCACCACCTCGAGCGCCCCCAATTGATGATCCGACAACACGCTTGCCATCAAGCAGGACCAGAGTACGGTTCGCCCCCAGGCCTCGCAAATCCAGCAAGTTAGTGCCAGAGGTACCATCACTGATACTTACATTGTTGCGCGCATTCTGGGATCCCTGAAACACAGGCAGTCGGTCGACAAGCTCACCAATCTGGGTCACCGGCATTTGCTCGAACGCTTCTTCACCTAGCGCAGATACTGGCGTTGGGGCGTCATAGCCGCTTCTTGAGATCAGGGAGCCTGTTACCACCACTTCCTCAATTTCTGGATCCGCAGTGTTTTGCTGGGCAATGGCTCCGCTTGCGGATAACATTGCCGCTATGGTACCGGCTCCCACGAGGCTAGCCGATCGTGCTTGCATGCACGCGTGCATGTATTTTTTCTTCATACCGTACTTCCTCTCATTTTAATTATTCTCATTGTGAAGAGAATTGTTTCTTTTCTTAGTGGGTTGCTGGATTTAACAGGCTCGGAACCTGAAATTCAAATCTCTCCCCCAGCGATCATACACTATGCTTACTCCTCAGCGATGATACACTTTGGTCGCACAATGTAAATACCTGCGTGTCATAAATATGGCGATTTTGTTCTCTACTCAATAACCCCCTTTTTACATGACATGCTTTCAAGGTAGCTTCTCAACTCCACCTCTTTACTGCGGGTTCTGTTTTTATTAAAGATGTCGGCAACAGCCAACGCTGTCAGGTTAAATATTCCCCGGCTTGAAACCGAAGGTATGAGAACGTGAGCTGACTTCTCCAGACCAAGCAGAAACGGCCCTATTAACCGAGCATTGGACAAGGATCGCATCATTCCCAAGGTGATACTTGCCGTGTCCATATTTGGCATAATCAACACATTTGCCTTGCCCTTTATCTTGGCTCCTTCATATATTCTTGCTCGAAGCTCAGGGTTCAAGGCTGTATAGGAGTTCATCTCACCCTCAATCTGAACATCTGGTAACTCAGCGCGCAGGCGCCTGGCTGCATTTTTCATTTTTATTGCCTGGGGATCATCATAGGTACCAAAGTTAGAGTGAGAAAGCAGAGCGACAACTGGCTCTATATCAAAAGATTGTTGAACAAATGTCAGTGTATCCTTGGCTATGCTGACTATTTCATCTTCGTCCGGGTTCACGTTGACAAAAGGGTCTGATATAAAAAGTGGCCCTTCCTCAAGCAGCAGCACACAAACAGAAGACAGTCGACCATCCGGACGGGACGGGCTGATCAGCGTTGTGATATGGCGCAAGTGCTCATCGAACCGGCCGACTTTACCACAGATCATTCCATCTGCCTCCCCCATTGCAACCATCAGGGTGGCTAGCACAGTATTGTTTGTTCGTATAGCGTTTTTCGCCGCCTCCACTGATACCCCACTGCGCCCGACGCGCTGGTGATAGAATTCCCAGTATTGCCGCTGCTCATCAGCTTTGTGCAAATTGAAGATCTTGACGTCTTTTCCCAATCTTATCCGCAGACCAAGACGATCCATCTTTTTCTTGATAACCGCGGGCCGACCTATGAGAATGGGTTTGGCTATTCGCTCATCGACTACTGCCTGCATGGCAAGCAACACATTATCGTTCTCACCCTCCACATACACGATGCGAGCCGGGTTTCTGCGGGCAAGTTCTATGTTCGGCTGCATAAGCAATCGGCTACGACTGAAATAGGATTGCAGCTTGTTTCGATAAGCATCCAAGTCATCAATCGGACGGGAGGCCACTCCGCTTGACATCGCAGCTTTCACAACAGCCAGCGGCACCTCCTCTATGAGCCTCGGATCAAAAGGTTTGGGAATCAGATAATCTCGCCCAAAATTCAACTCTTCTCCTGCGTAGGCTTTTGTCACAGTCTCGGAAACTTCGCGGTGAGCCAGGTCAGCAATAGCCTTTACGCATGCTTTTTTCATTTCCGAGTTTATCTGAGTGGCACCACAATCCAGCGCGCCGCGAAATATGAAAGGAAAACACAGGACATTGTTGACTTGATTTGGGTAGTCTGATCGCCCTGTCGCAACAATTGCATCCGGGCGCGCAGCAAGCGCCTCTTCAGGCATAATCTCGGGCACAGGATTAGCCATAGCCAGAATCAGGGGGGCTCTTGCCATTTGCTGCATCAATTGCCCCGTTAATACACCTGCAGCCGAAAGCCCCAGAAAGACGTCCGCATTGACCAGTGCGTCTTCAAGACTTCTGTCTTCAGTCTCAACTGCAAACTTTTCTTTCCATTGATTCATTCCCTCACGGCGACCCGCGTAAACTACGCCATTCAAGTCAACCATTCGGACATTCTCGAGCCTGAGCCCCATACTAACCAATAACTCTACACAGGCTATACAAGCAGCCCCTCCCCCTGTTGCAACCAGCCTGACATCAGCAAGCTGTTTTCCTACTATCCTGAGTCCATTGTAGACAGCGGCGCCCACTACAATAGCCGTGCCATGTTGATCATCATGAAAAACAGGAATACTCATCCTTTCCCTGAGACCTTCCTCAACAAGAAAGCACTCCGGAGATTTGATATCTTCCAGATTAATCGCACCAAACGTTGGTTCAAGCGAGGCAATCACATCGATGATTTTATCGACACGTTTTTCCTCAATTTCAATATCAAACACATCGATATTAGCGAATTTTTTGAACAGCACCGCCTTTCCTTCCATGACGGGTTTTGCTGCAAGCGGACCTATGTCACCGAGACCCAGCACTGCTGTCCCGTTCGTGACTACCGCGACAAGATTACTCCGGGATGTGAGAGTGGCAGCCGCATCAGGATTGCTGCGAATCTCCTCGCAAGCATATGCGACACCCGGCGAGTATGCGCGAGAAAGATCTCTGTTGTTGGACAGAGACTTAGTCGGCCTTATTGCAAGCTTTCCAGGAGTGGGATCGGTGTGGTAACGGAGAGCGCTTTCTTTAAAAGTTTCGTCTGACATGTTTAACGGCTTCCGTCGCTTTAGCGACACATGTTTTTTATTATTTGCCGGGCTTGTTAAACCTGATCAAAATCCACAGTCACATGATCGCTTACCGGGTGCGACTGGCAAGTTAAAATATATCCTGCTTTAACTTCCTGTTCCGTGAGGGAGTGATTAAGATCCATCTCAACTTCTCCCGATATCACACGGGCCTTACAGGTGGCACAAACCCCTGCTTTGCAGGAAAATGGCAAATCAGCCCCATTACGCATGGCGCCATCCAGAATATTCTCACCATCAGCCGACAATTCGAATTGGATTGAGCGACCACCCACTTTAACGTCAAGTTTACTGACTTTGCCACCAACCCTTTTGGCTCGCTCGTTGTGCTTCTCTATGACCGCATCAGCATCTTCCGGTGAAGAATAGAATAATTCATAGTGAATTTTATCTTCATCGATACCCGCATCACGTAACCCTCTTGAGACCTCAGATATCATTGCTTCAGGGCCACACAAAAAGAACTCATCTGTGTTCGCAATATCGATTAGTCTCATTTTTCCAAGCTCACCGCCCTTTTTATTGTCAAGACGGCCGAACAAAACATCTGCATCCTGTTTTTCGCGGCTGAGGATATTTAACCAGTTGAGGCGAGACATATAGCGATTTTTCAGAAAGCCAAGTTCTTCCTTGAACATGACCGTTGCCGAATTTCGGTTACCATAGAGAATAGTAACGTGGCTTTTTGGCTCTTGAGATAATATCGACTTAACAATGGACAATATCGGTGTTATGCCGCTACCGACACAGATGCACATATAGTTTTTGGCATTATCAGCATCCAACGGTGTGTAAAATTTTCCACTGGGCGGCATGATGTCAATTGTGTCGCCTACCTTTAGCTCACTGTTGGCGAAGTTCGAGAAAATGCCGCCTTCAATACGCTTAACAGCAATCTGCAACGTATCATCATCCACCCCTGAACAAATGGAATATGAACGTCGAACATCCTCTCCATCAATTGTTTTTTTAAGAGTGAGGTGCTGCCCCTGGATAAATTGAAACTCGTCCTTGAGTTTCTTTGGCACATCAAATGTAATACAAACAGCACTGTCAGTTTCCGGTCTTATTCCGGAGATAGCCAGTGAGTAAAAAGTATTTTTGTTCATCATTACTGCCCTTCAGATGCATTTGACAACACAGCTACCAGTGGTTGACAGCGAGTCATAGCAAGCGGATTACGCCATAAGTCAAACAAACTGATATAAAGAAAATCAAACCAATCCAACTCAAACTGCGCATCCATATACCTGGCTGAAGTGCCTCTGGAGTGTGCGATGATGTTATTAGGCGGAAATTCAGATAGCCATAAACAGGTGCTGAGAAGAAAGCCATCAGCGTCACCAGGTCTATTAGATTAGTCAACGAACCAATAAATGACATAATGACTAATAATGCACCCGCACAAATGAGACCCATCCAGAATATGTAAAGCTTGTCTGAAGATTTCACGCTGGATGTCGCCAAATCAACTCCCACCGTCAATGCTCGGGAGTATCCATCAATCACAGTCAGTGTCGTAGAGAGCATGGTCGCAAAAGCGGCAATGGCAATCACAGGTCCAGCCCACTCGCCAAGCAGTTGCACATAGACATCAACCAGCTGAGTAATAAACCCGCCACTGGAATCAGCAAAAACCAAACCGGTTCCATGCAGCCCTAAGGCGCCAAGACTAAGAAACACCAGCGCCAGGACCGTGCTTAAGCCAAAGCCAAAATTGAAATCGACCCGACCTTCTTTCAGGGTCACTTTCTTTCCGGACGCCTTGCCTTTCGCCTGAACCCATAAAGACTGGAATACAGAAACCTCGATAGGCGCAGGCATCCACCCCATTAATGCGATCAGGAAAGCCAGAGAGCCCAGCGTCCAGGGGGATGGACTGGTAAATTCACCTGGCACGACCGGGCCGTTTATTACTGCGGCAGCAAGTGCCAGGGTCGTAGCTATAACAAGCACCGCCATTATGGGCTTTACCGCAATATCGAGTCTGCGGTAGTGGCCACCGAATAAAATTGCAATACAAAAGGCTATGATCAAAATTGCCCATACTATCGATGGCAATAGGGCACCGACGAAATACTGCAGTATAGCCACCGTGACAAATGTTACAGCTGCCGTTGAGGCAATCGCAGAGACAATCGCCAGCGCAAGGAAGGCATAGAGAAACCCGCGCCCCATTCGCTTGTACCCGTCCAGCAAATTCTCACCCGTGGCAATCGCATACCGATGGCCGTACTCAAAAAACGGGTACTTCAGCAAGTTAATCAACAAAACCAGTATGGCCAGCTGAAATCCAAAATCTGCCCCAGCCCGGGTAGCCTGGACAATATGTGAGGTACCAATAGCCGCCCCTGCCATCAATAGGCCCGGGCCCAGCGCACGGAGAAAGTATTTCAGGTGATTTTTTTTAGCGGCAGGCGTTTCAGAGAAATGCAGATCAGACTTTTCGCTGACTTGATTTGTTTCTTGATTCATTACCAATCCTATTTATTTTTTTATAATGCAAACAAAATCAACAAGATGAAGCGCACCTTCCCTCTCCATCATTTTAAATACTGCAGATAGTCTCCCCCACTAAATACAGCCCGCCTGATACACCTACCAGGATCCAATTTTCGACAAGATGACACAAGGAATACCTTAAATCAATATTTAGTGTGTCAAATATTTTGTATGCCGTATTTCCGCAGACGATTAGCTATTGCTGTGTGTGACAAGCCCAGACGCCGCCCCAACAGCCTTGCGCTCGGATAGTCGGGATACAATGCACGAAGAAGCTCTCGTTCGATATACTCCAGGTAATCCTGGTAACCCAGCTCCATTGCATTCAGGTCCAGTGACAGATTAAGCCGCCCTTCTATCGACGAGGGTTCCGGCAATTTCAAATCTTTGCGGGTAATAGTCTTGCCCGTTGCCAATAAAACCGATTGCATGAGCACCTTTTCCAGCTCGCGCAGATTCTGTGGCCAATGGTAATCCCTCAATGCTTGTTGGGCAGAGGAATCCAGTTCTGGCATCGGTTTTCCCGTTTGCCGACATACCGCATCAAGCACATCCATAATGCAACGATCCCAGCCATCCTGCCGCTCCCTTAAAGGAGGCAGAACCAGCTGATAGCCTGTCAACGCTCGTCTTAATTCAGGCGTCACTAATTCCTCCCCCCCCTCCAGACAACCCACCATTAACCTTAAACGGCTGCCCGCTGCTCTCCATGTATCGTAGAATTCGACAAGGCGAATTTGTCCGCCTGAACTTAATCTATCAACATCCGTCAAATACAGCGTCCCAGCCACTGACGTATTCTCTGGAGAAAATTTTGATAACTTATCAGAGAATGCTGTGTCACCAATATCATCGCAATATAGCTTGTGGAACGTCTGGCCAGCATAGTCGCTGGCCATATGACAGGCACGCGCCAACCTCTCTTTGCCAGCGCCATCACTACCAGTAATCCATAGGGGTACACTGAGCCTGGCAAGCTGTTTCGCCTGACGCAACAATTCATTCATGGCTCGCCCATGCGGATACAAGGCGCCAAAGCCATGAACGATAGATTCACTATACTCCGGCGTACCCTGCCCCAAGGGCATCAGCGGCTTTAACGTAATAACGGCACCAGCCAAAGATGCCTCCGGGTTTTCTGTGATTGCATCATCCGCATATACAGGCGCTATGTCGGCAAGCCATTTTCTGCCTTTGATAATTAGCGGAAGCGCGCTGAACCTGGCGTTATGCCGCTCAATCATCGGCATAAGGTCAACATTGCTGACCCGGGAGTGAAGAGATAACCCGGGGACTTCATCTACTCGCTGCCCGAAAACACGAGCCGCTGCCAGATTCGCCGCGACGATGTCTCCCCGGGTGTTTATTGACAAGACAGGATAATCCAGAGCGGTGAGCAGGGTCTTAAGCTCCGTATGTCGACGCTCACTGGGCATCAGTGAAATTCGCCGTACCCGACGTACCCCGGGTAACTTTTCGATTAACGGCTTCACACTGGAATATTGAATCAGCAGCATTCCTGGCGCATAAAAATAGATAGCATTGCCATCATCCCCACCAACTTCGCCTTTGGTCAGGTTGATACGAAATTCAACCAATATCCCCATGATACTGTGAAGTATCCCCAGCCTGTTTTGGCAAATCACTTCGATTCGCACAACGCCTCCGAAACTCTACTGTAAAGATAAGTTTACGACTTTCTTTCTTTTAAAGCGACTTTTCAGTCTACTCAATGCCTGATCAGATTGTCGGGGTCCCGACAGAGGATTGATACTGTAAACAACAGATAACTCCTCTGGATGTCATCATTAATAACGAAAATAAAACCTGTAACATGAGGTCACCAATGAACACAGCAGCCAGGAAAGCACAACCCAATTTTGTATCGGTTCCTGAGCTAGACTGGCACCGTATCAGCCAGATTCTTCTTCAATCCCGCGCCATTGATACCATCGAAGAAACTGAGCTTGTGCCAGCCAAACTGGTTTTTAACCAATTCTCTGCACGGGGCCATGATCTTGCGCAGATAATTCTTGGCTCTCTGCTCACCCACCCACATGATGCTGCCACTGGATATTATCGTTCCAGACCATTTGTAATGACGCTTGGGTTAGCGCTGGAAGATGCTATCGCTCCCTGCATGGCGAAAGCGGGTGGCTACAGTGACGGGCGAGATATCGGGGTAGTCTGTAACTACACCAACCCAAAGCAGGAAGGTGCCATGCTGTTTCCTATGTGTGGGGGCGTAGGCGCCCAATACTCACCTATATCAGGTTGGGCGCAATCCATCCGCTACCACCTTGAAGAACTTGGCGATGAAAGTTACCGGGGCGCTATTGGTGTATCGATGGGAGGAGACTCCTCAATGTCCACCAGCGGCTTCTGGGCTGCATTGAACATCTCGACCACGAACAATCTGCCGCATCTTTTCTTTATCGAGGACAATGGTTACGGCATATCCGTGCCTCAATCTGTTCAAACACCTGGAGGAGACCAGGTAGCTAACCTCACGGCCTATCGCAACCTGAAAATCATCGATGGCGACGGCACTGACCCCGAGATAACACCGCAACTGATCCAGGAGGCGGTAGAGCACACAAGATCAGGAGAAGGACCTTGTTTGCTCCGCCTGAAAGTCCCCCGTTTATGCGGGCATACGTTTCAGGATACCCAAACCTACAAACCACAAAGGCTGATTCAATCAGAACAGGCACGTGACCCTCTGCCCAAGCTACGCCGTTTCCTGGCCAAGAACCAGATTATTAGCGATAAAGAATGGGAAAAGCTGGAAGCCAGGGCGCTGGATGAGGTGCGAGAAGCGGTAGAGCGGGCAAAGGAAAGACCTGAGCCAGACAGTAGCCGTATCAGAAAATACGTTTTTTCAGAAACCGGTTCCGACGGCAAACCCGAACTACAGGTTCGGGGCGGTCTGGCAACGACAGACTACCAGCCTGACCGCGGGGACGAGACCCCAGTCCCTTCAGGATCCAGGCTGAATATGCTCACCGCGATACGCAAGACGCTGGATCATGAACTTTCGATCAACCATCGCATGCTCGTCTTCGGTGAAGATGTGGGGCCGAAAGGTGGCGTCCATGGCGCCACGCTCGGACTCACCGAAAAGTACGGCACCGAGCGTGTCTTCGACACCAGTCTGTCGGAAGAGGGTATCATCGGCCGCTCTGTGGGTATGGCGTTAGCAGGACTACTTCCGGTACCGGAAATTCAATTCCGAAAATATGCAGAGCCTGCCGCCGAGCAACTTAGTGACACTGGCATCATGCGATGGCGCACCAACAACCAGTTTGCAGCTCCCATGGTAGTCCGTATTCCTGGCGGCTACGCCAAACGGGGTGACCCATGGCACTCTATGAGCGACGAAGTTGAATGGGTGCACAAGGTAGGCTGGCAGGTAGCGATGCCTTCGAACGCCGAGGATGCTGTTGGTCTGTTACGCTTTGCGCTGCGAGACAACAACCCTACCATTTTCTTCGAGCACCGATCGTTGCTTGATAATTCCTGGTCCAGGCGCCCCTATCCTGGTGATAATTTCGTGCTGCCTTTCGGAAAGGCAAGGACCCTTGTCACAGGATCAAAACTCACTGTTGTCAGTTGGGGTGCCATGGTGCAGCGCTGCGAATCTGCCATCGGTGAATACAATGCACAGCACAACATATCTTTTGATAATGACGAATCCAGTCATCATATTGAGCTGATTGATCTTAGGACATTACAACCATGGGACAAAGACTGTGTTGTAGAGTCTGTCAAACGCACGGGACGCTGCCTCATTGTTCATGAAGATAACAAGTCAGCAGGCTTTGGTGCGGAAATCGCAGCAGTGTTGAGCGACGAAGCCTTCTTCTATCTTGATGCGCCCATTACGCGCCTGACCATGCCAGACATTCCAAGCCCTCACAACATCAACCTGCTGGATGCCGCATTGCCTTCAGTTGGTCAAATTGCCTCAAAGATGAACGACCTCATCACAACTTGAAGATTACGGAGTTATCGATGGACAGTACCAATGCATCACATTCTTCCAGTATTGTGGAGGTAAAGCTCGAAGAGGGTCAGCTTGAAGGCACAGCCGCGCGACTTTCTCATTGGCTAATCGAGCTGGGCAACCCTGTTAAGGCAGGCGAACCCTTGGTCGAGCTTGAAACAGATAAAGTCTCCATGGAGCTTCCCTCACCGGTTGACGGAACACTGGTAGAGATCAAGATGCACCAGGATGAAGAGGTGACACCGGAATCCATTCTTGGCTGGATAGAAACGAACTCGCAAGCGACGGGAGGCACTGCTTCGAGTGAAGACAGTGCAAGTTCAGCCCAGCCACCCCAGGTTTCTAATAATTCTTCAGACGCGACCAGCCAAACAGCAACCACCAAAGTCATTGAGCCTGCAGGGAAATCTCGCAGAAAACTTGTCGGCCCCGCCGTTCGTCGCCTTCTCAGAGAAAATGATATCGACATTGACGACATCGCTGGCTCTGGTCGTGAAGGGCGAGTTACACGAGATGATGTTCTGGATTTTATTAATAATGGTAAAAAAGCCAGACCTGCAGGCAACACTTCTGCGAAACAGGATGGTAATAGCCGAATAGTGCCGCACACGAATATGCGCAAGGCAATTGCCAATCACATGGTAAGCAGCCTGTTGGAAACTTCACCTCATGTAACCAGTGTTTTTGAGATGGACATGAGTAATGTGATTGAGCATAGAAAATGGCACAAGAAAGAATTTGCCGAAGAGAATGTAAACCTGACATTTACTGCCTATTTTCTTGCGGCTTCAGTGGCTGCCATCCGCGAGGTACCTGAAGTCAATGCCAGCTATCACGAGGAACACCTGCAGATCTTTGAAGACATCAACATTGGTGTAGGTACCGCACTGGGTAACGAGGGACTGATTGTTCCTGTTGTCAAACAAGTACAGGACATGTCTCTTTTTCAGATAGCGGAGGCACTCCAACAACAAACGGAAAAGGCAAGATCAGGAAAACTCAAGCCTCAGGATACACGCAACGGCACCTTTACGATCTCGAATCATGGCACCAGCGGCAGCTTGTTCGCAGCGCCGATTATTATCAATCAACCACAAGTCGCTATCCTGGGTGTCGGCAAACTCGAGAAGCGAGTCACTGTAGAAACCATCAATGATGAGGACAAACTGATTATCAAGCCGATGTGTTATGTATCGCTAAGCATCGATCATAGAGCACTGGATGCATTTCAGACCAACCGGTTTCTAGCACACTTTGTGCAGATAATTGAGTCTTGGGGTCAGTAAAGCAGAGCTAATGAGCAATCGTCATCAAACTCATGTGAATCGTTCATGGAATGAAGGGCTCGCTTTTGATAACAGGCCTTCCGCTGATTCCAGCTCACTGGTAACAAACTGCTCAGCGCCAGGCGAAAGTCTGGCGTACAAGTTCACTGTCAGGTTGCGCGCATTTACCCCAGGCCAGCCGCTGGGTAATAATTCAACGGGAAGGTCATGATCCTTAAGAAGAATGCGTCGATACTCATGAATAAGTAATGTTCGCATCAGAAAACAGGTTTCCGGATCTAACTTGTTTGATTTAATGACCTCGTCCAGTACGGGCCTGAAAATAACCAGGAAACGCTTGTATTTTTTTTCCAGCTCGGCGATATCCCACTTTTCCTGAGCGAGCGCTTTCAGCGCCATTCGGGAAGATAACCCACTGGCTTCAGCATTGAAGACAACCACATTATTGACAGCGCCAGTTTCTACCAATATCTCATCGAGCGACTGGTTGTCGAATTGATGGTGGGCAAAAACATCCTGGCTTAATTGCCCAAAGCCTTGCCAAAGGAGGTTTTTACGTAACTCATTCCTCTGTTCTGTTGGCACCTGGTTGGTTAACAGCAAAGTCCAGCCATTATCCCAGTCAGGCTGTTCTGCCTGGTATATTCGGCGAGCTACGCGCTCAAACTGACTATTACCTGTATCGGTAAAGCTATAGTAACTGCGACGTGCGATCTTGCGAACAGACAGCCATTCATCGTTCACCAGACGAAAAACCGACGTCCTGACCAGTCGTTCATTAATGCCGAGAGGCGCTAGAGCCCGGATCAGACTACCGAGCCAGATGCTTCCCCCATGCTGGGATACACAGTCACCAAACACGGTGATAATGATTGAAGTGCCACTAAGTGACTGCTCCTTATTAATGTCGGCAAGCGTTTTCGCCAACACGTTTCTCTTTCCCATATGTCCGTATCCCTTCCAGTTCCGAATACTCCCTACTGTGTTCGTCGTGTACAGCCAGGGCCTAGGCACAGATGGTATACGAAATAACGGACAGAGTTGAACCTATTTCTGATCAAAATCCAGTATTACCTTGGGTGTCAGGGGGTGAGACTGGCACGCCAGTACCATTTTGTTTGTAATTTCTGAGTCAGAAAGGGCATGATTAATATCCATATCTACCTCGCCCTCAATCACACGACACTTACAGGTCGCACATACCCCACCTTTACATGAAAATGGCAAATCCACCCCGTTACGTATCGCTCCATCTAGAATACTTTCTCCATCAGCCTCCAGAGGAAACTCCACGGTACGGCCATCAACCATCAGGGAGACGGTGCTGACCTTGCCGCCATGAAGACGCGATCGCTCTTCCCTTTTTTTCTTCAAGGTCGGTGAAGACCCGGTGTCTGCAAAAAAGAGCTCATAGTGTATGCTGGACTCATTGACTCCGGAGTCACGCAGGTCCTGAGTCAGGCTTGTGACCATTTCCTGGGGGCCGCAGAGAAAGTACTCATCCGCATTTGACTCTTCCAGAAGTCTGCTTTGCTGCAATTCCTTTCTCTTGTAACTGTCTATGCGTCCGCACAGCACTTCCGTTTCTTGCTGCTCCTGACTGAGCACATTAATCCAGTTGAAACGATCAACATATTGATTTTTGACGAACCCCAACTCATCCTTGAACATGATCGTGTTAGTACGCCGGTTACCGTAAATGAGAGTCACTCGACTCTTTGGCTCCCGTGCCAAAGTCGACTTGATGATAGAGATAATAGGCGTAATCCCACTGCCGGCAGCGATACACATATAATGTTTTTCGCTACCGGAATTCAGTTCAGTGAAAAACTCGCCTTGTGGCGGCATCACATTAAGTGTCTGCCCCTCAATAACAGAGTCATTGATAAAATTAGAAAACACGCCGCCATCGACACGCCTCACGGCCACAGACAACGTGTTTTCATCCACGCCAGTGCAAACAGAATAAGAACGTCGCACCTCATGACCATCAATTTCCGCGCTCAGCGTCAGGTACTGCCCCTGCTTGAACCGGAACTTTGAAGCAATTTCTTCATCAACTGAAAAACTTAGCACGACCGCTGAATCTGTTTCTCGCTGAACTTTCTTAACCTCGAGTGGGTAAAAATCTGAATCTGTCATACTGCCCGCATTTTACTGGTCAAATACATTTAAAATAATCGAAGGGTTCACCGCACGATCGGCACTTATAGAGCGCTTTGCATGCCGTTGACGCAAATTCACTGATATATTCTGTATCCTGAGAGTTACATTGGGGACAAGCTATTGATCTCTCAGTTGCGCCTCGCTCCAAAGGCGGAGCAATACCGTACTCCCGAAGCTTTTGCTTGCCTTCAAGTGATATCAGATCGGTTGACCATGCCGGACTCAGACTGACACGCACAATCACATCCAACTCAAAGTTAGACGAAAGTAAATTTTTAATCTCTCTGGAAATCTCATCCATGGCAGGACATCCAGAATACGTTGGCGTTATTGTCACAACGACCTGGCTGCCATCAAGTTCGACATTATGAAGAATACCAAGGTCCCAGATGGACAGGACGGGTATTTCAGGGTCTGTCACCGAATCCAATGCTGACCAAAGCTCAGCACACTCAGAGTTGTTCCTTCGGGAGCGACGACTAGCCAGGAGTTCAGGCACCAAAATAATGTCAGCGCCCACTACCACTCCAGCCCAGGGTAAGCGCGTTGCATATATTGCATTTCCGCAAGCATTGGCCCCAGGCTTTCAGTATGGATTCCTTTTCTCCCGCCACGTACAGCCCAATCTTCATCAGGTCGGGTTAAAGTGGCTTCAGCCAATACCCCATTCACAGCCCTGTCCCATGCATCCTTGATGGTACTGCAATCGACTGCAATGCCTTCAGCAGCGAGGGTTTTCTCACCTTCATCCGGTTCAAAAAGCTCATGAGTGTAACCCCATAACTCATCAAATGCGGTTTGTATGCGCCTGTGACTCTCTTCAGTTCCATCACCAAGGCGCACAACCCAGGTGCGGCTGCGACGCAAATGATACTGGCTTTCTTTCAGGGTACGCTGCGCAATGGCTGATAAGGTCTCATCACTGGACTTGATCAGAGCCGTCAGATACTCAACACTATAGATATCAACCATCAACTGCCGAGCCATGGTGTACGCAAAGTCTCCATGAGGAAGCTCGTGCAACAGATAATTTCGATACTCCCGGCTGTCGCGGAAAAAGGCCAGATCATCCTCATTACGCCCTTTACCTTCCAGCTGAGCCGCATAATCGTAAAACATTCGCGCTCGCCCCAGATAATCAAGCGCTACATTTGCCAAAGCGAGGTCTTCTTCGAGATATGGGCCGCGACTGCACCAATCAGACAAACCCTGCCCGAGCACCATCGCATCGTCACCCAACGCTAATACGTAACGAAATAAATGCTCATTGCCTGAATTTTTTGTCATTACCATTCCTGCTTTTACATATTGTTAATCGGGTCCGGAAGGACATAGTGAGCTGCATGTCGATACGGTTTGTCATCCATTGGGTCATGAAAGCTGGAAGCGTCGTCAGACTGAGATGCAACGATATCAGTTGATTTGACCACCCATATACTGCTGCCTTCACTACGTCTGGTATAGCAGTCGCGAGCATACTCAAGCGCCTGCTCTGAACTGCCAGCATGCAGGCTGCCTACATGTTTGTGATCTAACCCGCGCTTCGAACGGACGAATACTTCATACAAAGGAATTTGTTCAGTTTCTTTCATTGATCGCTGTTCCTGTTCATGCTGCGTGTTGACCAGCAGATGCTTCAGCCTCTGCCCGGGCTCGTTGCTTTTCGTTGTAAGCTTTCACAGCCTCTCGCACCCAGGCTCCATCTTCATGCGCCTTAACATGGTGCGCCAGGCGTTGGCGGTTACAAGGACCGTTGCCTTGAACTACGTTGTTAAACTCATCCCAATCTATCTCACCAAAGTCATAATGTCCGCGTGATTCATTCCACTTTAACTCTGGATCGGGGATTCGCAAACCAAGGTATTCCGCTTGAGGAACCGTTTGATCAACAAACCGCTGTCGCAAACTGTCATTGCTCTCGCGCTTTATCTTCCACTTCATGGATTGCGCACTATTTGCCGACTCTGCGTCGTGAGGACCGAACATCATCAATGATGGCCACCACCATCGATCAAGGGCATCCTGAGCCATTGCTTTTTGCTCTTCTGAGCCAAATGCCAGTGCCATTACACTTTGATAACCCTGGCGTTGATGAAAGCTTTCCTCTTTGCAGACTCGCACCATGGCTCGTGCATAAGGACCGTATGAAGTTCGTTGCAGCGTGATCTGGTTAACAATCGCTGCTCCATCAACCAACCAGCCAATGATGCCAACGTCCGCCCAGGTAATGGATGGGTAATTGAATATCGAGGCATATTTGGCACTGCCGTTATGGAGCCGTTCAATCATTTCATCGCGACTGACTCCCAGCGTTTCGGCGGCACTATACAGGTACAAACCATGACCGCCTTCATCCTGCACCTTGGCCAGTAACACAATTTTCCTGTGCAATGTTGGTGCACGTGTAATCCAGCAGCCCTCGGGCTGCATTCCGATCACTTCAGAATGAGCATGTTGCGAAATCTGTCGAATCAGATTCTTACGATATTTTTCTGGCATCCAGTCTTTTGGTTCTATTCGCAATTCGTCGTCGACGCGCTGCTGGAAGCGACGCTCCAATTCGGCTGCATCACAATTGAAATTACCCATCACCAACACTCCATATCGTTCCCGGCATTTATGACACTCACAGGAATACCTAAAACATTTATATGTATCATATAACGATAAACCTATCCCGACAAGGCTGGACAAAGAAAATTTCAGCTACTGGAGCCACATCGTTCAATAATCATAGCGATACCCTGGCCAACACCAACACACATCGCGCACAAGGCATAGCGGCCACCGCTTTGCTCTAACTCAACCATTGCCGTCGTTACAAGCCTGGCACCACTCATGCCAAGTGGGTGCCCCAAGGCTATGGCTCCGCCATTAGGGTTCACGTGTACCGCATCATCAGGCAAACCTAGCTCGCGCAAGACTGCCAGGGACTGCGCAGCAAAGGCCTCGTTCAGTTCGATGACATCCATGTCTGAGAGCGACAACCCCGCAACTGCGAGAGCTTTGTGTATCGCTGCTACTGGCCCGATACCCATGATGCGTGGTTCAACACCAGCTACGGCCATCGCGCGTACTTTTGCACGCGGGACCAATCCATAATCTTCTGCTGCACTTTCAGATGCCAGCAACAATGCACACGCACCATCATTGACTCCTGAGGAATTACCGGCCGTGACACTGCCATTCGCCCGAAAGGGTGTACCTAGTGCGGCTAACGCCTCGAGCGAAGTATCCGGGCGAATGTGCTCATCGTGCTCGACAATCAGGTCACTCTTTTTTCTCCTTGGAATCGAAACCGAAATAATTTCTTTTCCGAACCGACCGGATTCTTGGGCGGCAGCCGCCTTTTGCTGACTCCGCAGTGCAAACGCATCTTGCGCCTCCCTGCTTACATTAAATTGCGCCGCCACTTCTTCCGCCGTCTCCGGCATGGAATGCGTGCCATACAATGAAGCCAGTTGCTTGTTAATGAAACGCCAGCCAATTGTTGTATCGAACAACTCCTGGCCTCGACTGAAAGCGGTGTCGGCCTTACTCATTACCAAAGGTGCCCGAGACATCGACTCCACCCCTCCGGCCACCATTAATCGCGTTTCTCCCGTGCGAATTGCCCGGGCAGCGTAGCCTACGGCGTCCATACCGGATCCACACAGACGGTTAATTGTCGTTCCGGGCACATCAACTGGCAAACCTGAGATTAACGCTGACATCCGAGCCACATTGCGGTTATCTTCGCCCGCTTGATTGGCACAGCCATAAACCACATCATCCAGTTCTGACCACCTGACACCAGCGTTACGCTCAATTAATGCTCGCAACGGCAGCGCGCCCAAATCATCGGCACGCACCGCTGAAAGAGATCCACCATATCGACCAATGGGTGTCCGAACCGCATCACAAATAAAAACATCATTCAACATCACTAACTCCTTTAGTCGAGCTTTCATTCACCCCGAAATACCGGTGAGCGTTTTTCCAGGAATGCGGAAACACCTTCTTGATAGTCGTAAGACTGACCCAAACGCCTCATGGCGTACTTTTCATTCTCCATTTGCTGATGCATGGGAGTAGAAAGGGACTCATTAAGAAGACGCTTGGTTTCAGCCAGGCCACGCGTCGGCTGAGTGGCAAGGTACCTGGCAAGGTTCATGACTTCCGGCATCAGTTCTTCATCATCGACACAGCGCCAGATCATTCCCCAGTTTTCTGCCTGCTCAGCAGGAAGCTTATCTCCCAGCAATGCCAATCCCTTGGCGCGAGGCAGCCCAACTGCCCGAGGCAAGTTCCATGTGCCTCCTGAATCAGGAATTAATCCAATCTTGCAGAATACTTGTACAAACTTGGCGGAGCGGGCTGCCAGGACAATGTCACATGCCAGCGCAATACTGGCACCAGCACCAGCAGCAACGCCATTGACAGCGCAAATCACAGGCTTCTCAAGCGTCATGATCGCTCTGACAAACGGGTTGTAATATTTCTCCACCGACTCACCCAGGTCAACCGGCCCGGACTCTGCCTTTACACTTCGATCATTCAAGTCTTGCCCCGCACAGAACCCTCTTCCTGCACCGGTGATCACCAGGCAACGGACGTTAGCATCGTTTCGCACCTCAGCCATCGCTGCCCGAACCTCTTCATGCATGGCAACCGTGAAACTATTCAAGGAATCAGGGCGATTGAATGTTAGAATCGCCACGCCTTCTTCTACGGTGTAATCAATATTCGTGAATGCTGTCATAATTTTTCCTCACTTCCCCATTGATTACGCATCACGTCTCACTACTAATGTAAGAATATCGTAATGAGCGCATAACTCTTCACGCTGATTCATAATCTGCACATCCCAAACAACGACACCCGTTGCTTCCTTGTCGTCAGGACGTCTGTCTTTCTCAATTTTCTGTTTTACAGTCAAACGAGCCTGGATAGTGTCACCAATTCCTACCGGCTCAATAAAGCGTAAATTGTCCAGACCATAATTTGCCAGTACCGGGCCTGGTGAAGGCTCTACAAACATGCCGGCTGCCGCAGATATGAGAAAATAACCGTGAGCCACACGCTTGCCAAAGAGGGAGTCAGTTGCTGCCTGCTCATCAAAGTGAGCATAAAAATGATCACCACTGAGGCAACCGAAATTCACAATGTCCGCCTCAGTCACGGTCCGACGATAAGTCAGCAGGCTTTCCCCGATTTCCAGATCTTCAAAATGCTTCTTGAATGGATGAATATCCGTACAGGTCGTTTTCGCACCAACAGAGTACTCTCGGGTAATTGCCATTAACATCGACGGACTACCCTGGACCGAAGTTCGCTGCATGTAATGCTTAACCGCTCTCGCTCCTCCCAACTCTTCACCACCACCAGCACGACCAGGGCCTCCATGGACCAGTTGAGGTAATGGGGAGCCATGCCCAGTGGAGGTTGCCGCGCAATCACGATTGAGAACCAGCAGGCGGCCATGGTATGGCGCCATGCGTAGCACATAATCGGCAACCTCATCCTGATTTGCTGTGACAATAGAGCTGACCAGACTTCCCCGCCCATAACTCACAATAGAGACTGCATCCTCAGCAGTGCTGTAAGGCATAATCGTTACTACGGGGCCAAACGCTTCCAGCGAATGCACTGGACTGTTTTCATCCATTGGCTCCTTAGCGAGCAATACAGTGGGTGGATAAAAGGCTTCACGATTTGCGTTCTCACCGACCACCTCGAACGAGTCTTCACCTCCAAAAACACAATCACAAACCTTACGGAGTTCTTTTACACAGTCACTGACATCCCGCTTTTGTGACGCACTGATCAGTGGCCCCATCGACACGCCATCCTCTTTTGGATCACCGACGACTATTTTTTGCAAGCGTTCTCGCAATGCAGATGACACTGCATCGACTTTTTCAACCGGTACAAGCACTCGACGAATTGCCGTGCATTTCTGCCCTGCCTTTACTGTCATTTCCCTAGCGACTTCTTTGATGAAAAGACCAAATTCAGGATCAGACTCCGAGACAGATTGTCCGAGAATGCAGCTATTGAGTGAGTCGGCTTCCATGTTAAAAGGAATCCGTCGACGAACAATATTAGGGTGGTTACACAATTTCTGCCCTGTTGCAGCCGAGCCTGTGAACGTTACGACATCCTGTTCTACCAGGTGATCCAGCAAATCCCCAGTACTACCGCAGATTAGCTGCAACGCACCTTCTGGCAGAATTTCTGACTCGATAATTGCTTTCACAACAGCCTCTGTGACGTAAGCTGTATCAGTCGCTGGCTTAACTACGACCGGCATACCTGCGATCAGACTGGGCGCAATTTTTTCCAGCATTCCCCAACAGGGGAAATTAAATGCATTGATATGGACAGAGACGCCCTGGCGCGGAACCAGAATATGTCTGGCTGAGAAACTGTTATCTGCCGAAAGTCGTTCAGTTGTTCCCTCCACAATAAAGCGCTGATTGCCAAACTCGCGCCGGGCAACACTGGAATAAGTGAACAAAGTACCAATTCCACCATCGATATCGATACGATGATCACCTGCCGTGGCTCCAGTGTGATCAGAAATACGATAAAATTCTTTTTTCCTGCCCGTCAGATACAAAGCCAACTGTTTTAGCAAACTTGCTCTTTCATGTAGTGTCATCGCTTGCAGTGCTGGCACACCAACTTCGCGCCCAAACCGTAACACTTCGGAGAAATTTATTCCCTCGCTGGAGACGCTTGAAATATGGGAGCCACTCACAGCATCGTAAACCGCACGCCCCTCATCTTGACTGCAGAACCACTCTCCCAGCACATAACTATTTGTTTTCATTATCATATCTCCATGCAACACCAAGCTCGCAAAAGACCATCCGCGACAGCACGCCAAATATGATACATTTTAATTATATTTTCAAGGATAAATGTATAATTAAAGAAAGCTCAAGCGAAAGCCAAACGTCTCACAAGAACGCAAACAGCCAGGTGGTATGTTGTATGACGAGTTGTTGGGAAAGTGGGGAGTGGGTTTTGCAACCCATGAAGCAACAATTGCTTTTATAAAAGAGGTAATTCAGGCAGACCAAACAAGTATTTGGCCCGCCTGTTTTAAGAGTCTGTCGTCAAACTTCTGCCTGAATCTCGGCGGCGATACGCTGCACTTCATCCAGCACACGAAGTGTATTACCACTCCACAGTTTCCTGATTTCTTCCTCAGTGTATCCGCGACGCACAAGTTCCAGCGTAACGTTGAAGGTTTCCGATGCATCATTCCAGCCCTGCACACCGCCACCACCATCAAAGTCTGAGCTGATACCCACATGGTCAATACCGATCAGGTTAACGATATGATCAATGTGGTCCACAAAGTCTGCGACATTAGCAGTGGGAGCCAGCATTTCGATTTCGGGAAAGAGGCGGCGTAAATTCTGCTGGTATGTCTCCTGCTCAACAGGGCTCAGGGCATCAATTTCTTCAGACGTCAGGATTTCAAAGCCATATTCTCGCGCTTTTTCTTCCATGATCCGCTGGCGTTCCTCTGCCAGGAAAACACGACGTTCTTCGTCAATATAGCTGCCAAAGGCTACCGTCTGAACTACACCGCCATTCTCTTTGACGCGTATCAGCATGTCATCGCTCAGATTACGTGAGTGATTGGTGAGTGCTCTTGCTGATGAGTGAGAAGCAATGACAGGTGCCACAGACAAGTCGAGCATTTCTGATATGGCGTCAGTGGACGGATGAGAAATATCGACCATAATACCCAGGCGGTTCATCTCAGCAACCGCTTCCCGGCCCAGGTCACTCAAGCCACCGTGCAGATAATCGTTGTTGGCTTCCCCGGTATTGGAGTCAGCAAACTGGCTATGGCCGTTATGTGCCAATGACATGTAGCGACCACCGCGACGGTGGAAGTCTTCAATATTACTCAGGTCGAGTCCCACCGGGTAGGCATTCTCAATACCGATCATGGCGACCTTCTTGCCGCTGGCGGCAATACGACGGACATCATCCGAGGTATAGGCCAGTTCAATCTGGTCGGGTGCAATTTCTTCTGTCAGACGGTGAATCGCTTCAAACTTTTCGATGGCGTTTGCATAAGCGGCTGCATATCCCTCGTCATTCAGTTCGCCTTGCCCCGTATAGACAATAAACCAGGCGACATCCAGGCCACCGTCCTGCATTTTTGGGAGCGTAACCTGAGTGTCCAGGCTCATCGTGTAGTTATTGCCGGACACGAAGTTATCAGCGTTGATATCAACATGGGTATCCAGCGTGATCACGCGCTCGTGAATGCCCCGGGCTCGTTCTACCAGTTGCTCTTCCGTTTCTTCAACGGCTGCAGGTGGGGGCGTCTCTTGCATCGTTGGCGCATCTGAAGAGACACTGGCAGTGTCATTACCTGGATCGCTACAGGCAACAAGCGCAAATGAAGTGGCAGCAATCAGGGAAAGCCTGCCGATTGATAGTAAGTGTAGCCGGGCCGAAAGCATACTCATCATAACCTGCACATCCTTTATTCTGGAAAGTCGTGGAAGACGCCTGACGAACAACATGCTGCGTCGATGCTCAACATATAATGGCTGATTAGCAGCATATTGTCATGTCCTGATGAATCTCCCTGGCAAGCCTATCTTGATCAGGAGTAAAACCGACCAGCTATCGGCCTCTTGCGGTCACTAAAAGCCCCAAAGTACGGCCGCTATATAATAAACACTATGCCCGCAATCAACCTGTTGCTAGTCTTATGGTCTGATAACAATACGGTCTCGTATTTCCATAACAAGACAACTCACAGGATTTTGCATCATTATGAGAGCCCCCTGCTGCTCCCCTCTACTGTCAACTTTCAGAACAGTGAATACTGAAAGACGGGGCATTTTTGCCTCAGTGCTGCTACTGATAGCCACGCTGATGCCAAGCATGGCAGCCGCCCATGATGTGTCAGAGGAAGCCAGGATCCGCATGAGTGAAGGCGGTTACCTGGATTACATGTGGACGGGTGCTGAGCACATGCTCACCGGTTATGACCACCTGCTGTTCTTGCTCGGCGTGATGTTTTTCCTGAGTCGCTTTATCGACATTTTCAAATTTGTCACCGCCTTCACCATTGGCCACACCATCACACTGACATTCGCTACTTTTGCAGGCATTACTGCTAACCACTATCTCATCGATGCCGTTATCGCTGTGACAGTTGCCTATAAAGGCTTTGAGAACCTGAACGGTTTCCCTCGCTGGGTCGGTACCGCCGCGCCCAACTTGCTGATCATGGTGTTTGTGTTCGGGCTGATTCATGGCTTCGGGCTTTCTGCACGTCTTCAGGACCTGACCCTGGCCAGTGATCCTGACCTGCTCGCCAAGATCCTGCTTTTTAATGTCGGTGTCGAGGGTGGACAGATTGCAGCCTTGGTTGTCATGGGATTTGCCATTCAGGCCTGGCGCCAGGTGGATTTCTGGCCAGTGATCAGCCGGGTGGTCAATGCCGGACTGATTTTTACCGGCATGCTGTTACTGCTGTTTCAGTTGCACGGTTATATTCATGAGGCCGGGCTAGTCCATGAACATGCCCCGACCCCAAGTGCAGATGAAGGCTGGCACAGTCATGACGGTGGACCGATGCACCAGCATTAACACGACTAATATTTACGCGCATTATTTATTATCGAAATCACTCAGGTGAAACATGTCTCTATACAAGAAAATAAAGCATTTATCACTCTTCGCAAAAATTTACCTATCACTGTTACTGGTGACCAGTGCAACACAAGCCTGGGCACACGGCCTGGAGATAAGACTGTTTCCAGAGGGTGATCAGATTATTGGCCAGGTGCTTTATGAAGATGGCAGCCCCTGGTTTGCGGAAACGGTTAATATTCAGAATCTAACGGTTCCTGAAACCGATGTGATAACTGACATAACGGATTCCGCAGGCGGTTTCTCCGTAACAGGCAGGATAGGGCATGAATATCTGATTACAGCGGCAGACGATACCGGTCATGTCACAGAAATACGTGTCACGCTGGATGGTTCGGGCACAGAGGCAACGACAGTCGTCAATGGCGAACAAGGCGGTGGCATTCCCTTTTATGTCATTGCCGGCGCACTGCTCCTGCTGTCGATAATTCCGGCCAGGTATTTAAAGCACCGTAGCGATAACATCGCATAAAAGTTCTGTATCAATGTTGTTTACCCGCAATAAAAAAGAGGCCCTCAAGGCCTCTTTTTTGTGAAAATGCTCTCCCAGTCCCAACCTAAGCTGGAGCCGGGAGAAGCCATGGATCGACTTAGAAGTCGTACACCATACGGGCATAAATGCTTCGACCCATCGGATCCTGCATCTCACCCATGACACCAGCGAAGTCCGGAGTACGTTGAGCCTGACGATCAAACAGATTGCGTGAACCGACACTGATACCTAGCTCACCACCATAAAGGTTAATACCACGGTAGGTGTAAGCCAGGTCAAAGTCTGTCCAGGCACGAATCTTACCACCGACAATGCTGGGGTTCGGGTTGGTGTTGGCAAAGCGCTGGATGATTGGAATATAGTTAGTGCCATCCCACTCTACCTCATCCACATAACGCACGGTACCGGTAATGGCGTGGTTATCGCGCACCCAGCCCAGTCGCAGGTTAGCTTTCAGCTCTGGTACTGAAGGTGCCGTACCCGTCAGCAAGTTTGTTTTACCTACCGCATCCAGGATTGGGCTGTCCTCATCATCCTGGTACAGGAACTCATCCATGAAAGTCGCCTGCAGGTTAATACGGAAGTCACCAATATTATCCAGGCTGAAACGGTAGTTACCCTGAATATCGTAAGCCGTCACTTTCACACTCTGAGCATTCACACTGCCAGGTGAAGTCACCTGCAGAATGGTACCCAGATCATTCTCGTCACGGATGATATCAGGATTGCTCAAGCCGCTGTTCAACCAGGCCTGTAACTGGGCCATGGACGGCTGGTTGGCAGAACCAACACCGCTACCGGTGAACCCTGACCATTCTTTAAATGCTTCAAAGTCAGCATTCATGACCTGCTGGCCGGTAATACTAACGATACGGTTCTGGAAGTCAGTTTCGTTCCAGGTAACCGACAGATCAAAATCACCAAAAGCCAAATCAAACCCTAACTGTTTGGAGGTTGATGTTTCATTTTCCAGACCGGGGTTACCGCCAGAACAGGCCGTGGTAAACGCGGAGAAAGGAGAGAAACGGTCGGTCACAGTAGACAAAGCACAGCTGACCGGGTCCAGCAGTTGCTCAATGGAAGGTGCAATGAAAGCATCACCCGTTGTTGCCCGCAGGCTCAACCAGTCAGTGGCTGCCCAGGTAACACCGAATTTTGGATCAGTCGACTCCTGGCCTGTGCTGAACTCTTCACGACGGACTGCGGCTTCTACCTCAACATTGGAGAGAATCGGGATCGCCAATTCCATGAAATAGGCATCGACCTCACGGCTACCCGATGTAATGTTCTCCGGAATCGGGCTACCGATCCAGGTATCACCGCGTATTTCATGAACAGAGGGGGTATTGGTGTATTTGTCATTGCGACGCTGATATCCAATCGCTGCCCCAATCGTACCACCAGGCAGTTCAAACCCACCCAGCGGCAACTCACCGTTCAACACAATGTCGATGGTATCCAGCCAGCTTTCTTCCATTTCTTTGGAGCGGGCTGCTACCGCATTCATTACATGAATGGTGTTATTGTCCTCCGGATTCACCACAAAGAACGGGTTGTAACAGGCATCCCGATCGTTCACCACATCACAGTTTACTCCCTGCTTCATGGCTTCAATATCAAAGTTCTGGTTAGACACGTAACGCAGTTTTTGTGTGCTTTGTGCATAGGCGGCCATACCTTCCCAGCCTTCCAGGAAAGGCACTGTGAAGTCAGCCTGGAACATCAAACGGCGGTTGTGGTCGGTACCATCAGAAATGTTATCGCCATCGACCGTATGACCGTCAGAAGGCGTATGGGTTTTGTTGATAGGCCGCAGCGTTCTAGCACGTACGTCTTCATGCAGCGGAATACCATTCGGCGTCGTACCTGACACAATATAGTCCATCAGACCATCGTTGTTCAGATCCTGCATACCCCGATCAGGCACGCCATCGCCATTGGTATCAACACCATAGAGCTGCTGTCCTGCTGAGTTTCTCGCCAGGAAGGGGTTACCTGGCAGCTCACCACGCAATGCTCCCAATTCACCAATACGGGAGTTACCCGGGTTGGATGTGGAGGTGTATGACACTTGATACAAACGTGAGTTAAAGGCCTGGAATTTCAGGGACAGATCATCGCTGACATCCCAACTGGCATTAACGAACAGGGACGTGGTATCTGTCGGTTCCCGGTAGCTTCGGGTATCACCAAAGTCGAAATAACAGGTGGACCCCACCAACATGCCGTAGGGGTTGTTATTGGCACCGGCTATATAAGAGTCACGCTGATCGGCCGGAGCACAGTTTGGATCAGGCCGGTTCGCTGCACTTCCGGTGTACTGACCATTCGCGTCACGAACAGGGACCACGTAATTGCCTGGTGCATTTGAAGAATAGTTCAGACCGGCCTGAGCCAGATACGGACGTTCATCCCAGCCCAGACGGCTGTTGGTGCGGAACTGACCTGCCACGACGACATCAAGATCGCCGATATCGCCACCCCAAAGCATTTGCATGGACTGCTCGTCGTAATCACCGCCATCGTCCTGTTCGCCATAGGCCTCAATCTTGATGCCATCATAGGAGGTGTAGGGGATAAAGTTAACAACACCAGCTACCGCTTCGTTACCATACAGCGCTGCAGCACCATCGGCTACGATATCGATACGCTGAATTGCAATCGTTGGCAGCATGACGTTCAGGTTTTCGTCGGCAACACGTTTGCCGTCCATCAATGTCAATGTGGATCGGGGGCCCAGTCCTCGTAAATCAACACTGGTGCTTCTTGAACTGGTACCCTGAATGGTGTTGGTGATGGAGGATGAAGGACCACCAACAAAAGACATGTTTTGCATCACTTCACCAAGGTTCAATGTACCTTGGTCGGCCAGGTCATCAGCACTGATCTGGGTAATCTGAGACGCCTGGGTAAAGCCTTCACTACGGCGAATAAATGAACCGGTAACAACCACTTCTTCCACTTCCATCTCACTCTCCTGAGCAAAGCTCTGAGTGGTCAGTGGTATCAGTGACAGGGAAATTGCTGTGCACAGCAATCTACGTTTATGGGGGATAGTAAATCGCATATATCGCTCCTAGGTATTTTTATTATCTAGTTTTTTTAGAACAATACGGACATTGCGATTGGTGCTGAGAAACC
>Ga0310345_10000342_pt1 | contig 77267 bp, 68 predicted proteins | sample HC15DNA20500_MG_FD_204667 | JGI IMG/M metagenome (GOLD analysis project Ga0310345, IMG submission 204667) | Marine microbial communities from station ALOHA, North Pacific Subtropical Gyre - HC15-DNA-20-500_MG | ecosystem: Environmental > Aquatic > Marine > Oceanic | place: Pacific Ocean: North...
AGAGTACTTTGTTACTTTGCCGACGCTGGCGATGTGTGTCGATGTACGTGCGGACTGCGGTGACGTCGAGCATACGTTATGGAGTTTCCTTGAGGCGTGTGTTGCATTGCTAGGAGTAAAGGTCGCGCGACTCAGGGGTTACACGTGACGAGATTGTCGGCCGTCCGGCGCGAGATGTCAAGAAAGACTACTTCACCCGAGCGAGTACGGCATGGTGGTAATTGAACTCAATTTTGGTCGGCTCCGCGGGAAGCGGGATCTTCACTTCGACCTCTTTCGCGTCGACCCAGATCCGATGCACCTGAGGTGGATAATCTCGGAATTGGAGGTGAATCGGGACTGGCATCCGAAAACCATCTCGCACGTCCTCCTGCTGGATGGTCCCGTAGAGTACGAACGGCGATGCTGCATCAACTAGCGATGAGACGGTTAAATCTAGTCGATACGTTGGGATTTCCACGCCGTACACCCACTGATCGAAGAACCAATCCATCGGTTCGTCAAAGGCGGCAGTGACCGCCGTTTCGAACGAACGGGTGCTTGCCGGGCTGTCGAGGTGGTCACGGACGAACCGGCGCATCAGCACGCGGAACCGTTCGTCGTCGCCTGTTTCGAGGTCGGTGAGCATCATCCTTATCATGTGCAGGATAAACGCACCCTTCTCGTAGACCAGCAACCGGTAATCCATCGGTGTGTCGTTGGTGGCAAGTCGATAGCCGGCTACGACCGGTCCTGATTTGTTGCCGTCACTCCGCCGAATGACCGCTGGCATAAACCCGTAGTGCCGGAGTCCCAGGCCCTGGCCGATGTTGACTTCCCCCAGGACGTCTAACCGCCAGGCTTCGAGCATGGCAAGGAACTGCTCTTCTGAGTCCATCCCGACAAGAGTGAAGAGTGCCGCAGAATATTGGGCGAAACCCTCTGAGATCCACTGGTCGCGGTAGCTCTTCCAGTCGACCCCGGCTCCCCACCATTGATGGGCTACCTCGTGTGTGCGGAAGAGTTCGGACTCGCCGGTATGGAGTGCGCCAAACGCCCGGAACGTGAGAAGTACGAGACCGGGAAACGCCTGCCCGCTGTAGCTCGGCGTTTCGGTGACGAGCAGGGAGTCGAATGGGTACGGTCCGAAGTAGTCGCTAAACGTCCGAACCGACACAGTAAGGTCTTCGATCGTCTTATTACGGGTACCTGGCGTGAATCCGAGATGATTACGGTTAGCGTAGACTGCTACCGGAGGCACGCCATCGACGTTGACCTCATCCACTTCGAACCGGCCATATTGGAAAGCCATGGATGCGCGGACTTGACGGTCGGTGACCCACTGCATGATACGCGTGTCATTATCGACGCGCTCGTCCAAGAGAATCCCACCACTCGCGACGCGATATCGCTCTGGGATTCTGAAAGTCAAGTGGAAACGACTGCGGCGATTGTCAGGATGCTGCGGTATCCAGTAGAGCGTATCCTTGAGAAGGAAGTCTTGGCTGACCCTGAGCCGTTCAACCAGTTTACCTTTGTAGGCGATCTCCAGCACGAACCGTTCGCCAGTCTCGATCCATCGGGGCAGCTCGATGGTGAGCCACGGTTCCCACCGGTCATCATTCATGCGGCGCTCGTGTACCTCTTGAAGGTAGTGAAGCGGTTCGCCGACAAGTGCGACCGGGTCTGCCGGACCTCGACCTTTTTCCTCCGTGTCAATCGCGCTTGACCGATCGACCGGGGGTAACAGCAGTACTTCAGATACATCCTCCGCGTCAGTCGGCACTTCCTCCCGCCAGCGGACATCGGTGACTTCGAGAAGCGGTGAAATGCGGAGCCGCAGGGCTGAGAGCGGTTCCAAGGGCTCGATGAGTAGTGCGACGCTAGCCGTTGCGTCACCGTTTCCTTCGAGGGAGAGGTCGACGTCTGCGCGCGGCACGCTTAGGCGAGGTGACCATCGCTCGTGATCTGGTTGTAGTGGCCGCGGCGACAGTCCAAAGTCACGAAAATCCCAGCCGTTATCATTTTCGTCCCCGGACCTAAGTTCTCCCTCTGGGTCGCGGGGGAACCCGGCAAACGCTCGTTCCGTCTCCGTTCCGTCAAAATCACGGAGCGTATGGAAACCCATCCACACGTTACGGAGTTTGCGCCTGTTGTCGTAGCGCGACAACCGGATCTCTTCGAGCTCGCGCGGCTCAATTTCAATTGAGAACCAATCGTGGTCTTTGCCGTCGATGTCCGAATAGAAATAGGGGCTTGTGTTACCCGACGACGACGGCTTGTCCGATTGCAACAAATCTAACAGGACCCGGCTGTCAACGTTGATTAGCTGGTTCTCAAGCAGTTCCTTGCGGCGGTCTTCTAGAAGGTCGGTGGCTTTCTCGATGTCGAGGCCGGGCTCGTCGTCGGTCATCGCACGCAGGCGCTCGCCGATATCTCCAGTGAACCAGAAAACGAAGCGGTCGAATTCCTCTTCGAGGTAGTCGTCGCCGAGGAGCTTCTTGAGTTGCTGGTATTCGACCCCGTCAGGTGGATAGCAGCGAACCAGACCACGCCCGAGATAAACCGCGCCCGTCAAACGTTCGTCGACCGGGGAGAGCAGGTATAGGTCGCCGTCGGTCAGCTCGAAGTCAAATCGATCGACGCGCAGCCTGCCGTTGCGGATACGTCCCGCTGGGACGAGGGGCGCGTCTCGGATCTGTGCGTAGAGTAATGGTGGCCCGAGCACGTCCGATTCCTCGTCATCGTCAGTGAGCGCCATGAGTCTAGTGTCAGGCGTGCTGAGCACCAGTGCTATCAAGAGTGTGCCAACTAGGACTGGCCACCACGCTGGTGTGAGGACACGAGTGGAGAAATTACGCATGGTCTAGTTGACAAGTATAGAGGGCCCGATCGCAGAACCCGTGACGTGTTCACCATCGGCGATGTGCAACGAGCGGACAGAACAGACAGGTGGCTTGTTGACCTTCATTATCGATATGGATCAAGGGAGTGAGGGATGTCGGTTTCGCAATGAGCGGACCGGCTTCAGCTGGGTGTTGGCGCATGCCCGTGTAAGGTCTTGATGAGGTAAAGGCCTGTCTTGAATACCATGGATGGCCAGCAGTAGGATCGGACTCAATTCTCTCATCGTCATGGTCAGCGTGTGATTCATGGACCAGTCAACAAGCACTGCTTAGTTTCGTGAGGGCAGAGGAGCAAGGAGATGCTGACGCGATGTTTGCCAATTCGCGTCTCTGCAATCAGTAAAAGTGGTGCGGAAGGGGGGATTTGAACCCCCATGAGCCATTGGCTCGCCAGCCCCTCAAGCTGGTGCGTCTGCCAGTTCCGCCACTTCCGCAATCGGCCGGAGGAATGACTGCTGGGCGTCCGCGTAAGTAGCGCGGCGTTCCCTACTGGGGTGGTGTCTCCTCGGATGCAGGTGCCGCTGGCACGGTTTCGATCGGGGCGGTTTCCGGTGCGTCCACACCGCTTACCACCGAGCCGGGACCGCGCTGGCCCATGATTGCGAGGACCAGGGCACCGACCATGAATAGTACTCCGAGTACTGTGGTGGCTCGGGTCAGGACGGTCGCCCCGGTGCGTGCGCCGAACGCCCCTTGGCTCCCCCCCCCCCCGCCAAAGGCCGCCGCAATGTCTCCACCCTTGCCTTGTTGTAGCAACACGACGAGCAACAGCATGAGGCAGACGACTACGTATACGCTTGATGCCAATATACTCAGCATAGTCGTCGATTATACCGTTCGTGGTCGGCATGCTGCCACGATTTCGGCGAAGCTGTCAGAGTTGAGGCTTGCACCCCCGACGAGCGCGCCATCAACATCGCGTTCCGCCGACAATTCGCGCGCGTTTTCCGGCTTGACGCTGCCGCCATAGAGTAGACGGCACCTGTCTGCCGCCTCGCCGCCGGCGATCTCGGATAGCCGATTTCGGATGTAGGCGTGGATTTCCTGAGCTTGATCAGGTGTCGCGGTCAGGCCAGTACCAATGGCCCAAACCGGTTCATACGCCACGATCAGCATCGCTACCTGATCAGCCGTCAAACCCCGCACGCCGTACTCGATCTGGAGAGACAACACTTCCAATGTCTGGTTCGCCTTTCGTTGGTCGAGTGTCTCTCCGACGCAGACGATCGGCGTTAGCCCGGCGCCGATGGCAGCCTGCGCTTTCTGATTCACGGTCGTGTCGTCGTCGCCGAAGAGATGTCTCCGCTCGGAGTGTCCGATGATGACGTGGCTAGCACCCGCCTCACTCAACATTTCAGAACTGATCTCACCAGTGAACGCTCCTTGTGTTTCCCAGTACAGATCTTGTCCGGCAACGGCGATCCGCGTATCACGGCAGGCGTCGGCAACCGCGGCAATCGCGGTGAATGGTGGTGCGAGCACGATCTCCAGTTCCGATACGTCGGCCACGCGCGGCGTGAATGCGCGTATGAAGGCTCTGGCGTCCTTAACCGTTTTGTGCATTTTCCAGTTGGCAGCGAGTACGGGGATACGCATGGTCGTTCCGTTCATTTGTTAGGAAGCGCTGCGACGCCAGGCAGTGTGCGACCGGCAAGGAACTCTAATGAGGCGCCGCCACCGGTCGAGATGTGCGTGATGCGATCGCTCAGACCTGCCCGGGCGAGCGCCGCTACGGAATCGCCACCCCCGATTATTGTCGTACCGTTGCACGCAGCTACGGCGTTGGCGACCGCCATCGTACCGCTGGAAAAAGCTTCGATCTCGAAAACACCCATCGGTCCGTTCCAGACGACGGTTTGTGCGTTATCAATGACCGTGCGGTAGGTCTCGCAGGTCCTTGGTCCGATGTCGACCCCCACCCGGTTACCGATAATGGGGTCTGAGACCTCAAGGATCTCGTGCGGTGCGCCAGCCTCAAGCTGTGTGGTGACGACGTGATCCGTTGGAAGCTCAAAGCGAATACGGTGCTCTGCCACGCTTCGCTCGACGCGGCGGGCCGCGTCGAGCAGGGCTGGTTCCACCAGTGAGCGTCCCGTTGGGAGACCCTGCGCCTTGAAGAAGGTATAAGCCATTGCACCGCCGATGAGCAGCGTGTCGGCTTGTTCGAGTAGGTTCTGGAGAACCTCCAACTTACCTGACACCTTGGCACCGCCGAGCACCGTGACGAACGGACGCGCCGGCGACCCCAGGAGTGATCCAAGGTGCTTCAGTTCACGCGCCATTAGCAACCCGGAGGCCGCAGACGGAACGTGTGCGACGATTCCCACTGTCGATGCGTGTGCACGGTGTGCGGCGCCGAACGCGTCGTTGACATAAATATCTGCAAACTCCGCGAGTGCCCTGGCGAAGGCAGGATCGTTTCGTTCTTCTTCCGCGTGAAATCTGAGGTTCTCAAGGAGTGTGACGGTTCCGGGACCTGTGTTATTCATGACCTCACGCGTGACCGACCCGACACAATTCGTGACAAACTGGACCGGCTTCTCCAAAAGTTCCGACAGACGGACGGCAATCGGTTTAAGGCTGAGTGCCGGTACCGGTTGGCCCCGTGGTCGGCCGAGATGTGACGCAAGCACGAGCGCGGCTCCCTGGCCCAGTGCATATTTCAGGGTCGGGAGCGCGGCTCGGATACGGGTGTTGTCAGCCACGCGGTTGTTGGCCAGAGGTACGTTGAAGTCGACCCGAACGAATACCCGCTTGTCTGTCAGGTCGAGGTCTCGAATGGAGAGTTTCGCCACGGGCCCCTTGTCCCTGGCCGCTGGCTACAACCCTTTCGCCGCTAGCAGCTTGATGAGGTCGACACAGCGCGACGAATACGCCCATTCGTTGTCGTACCACGACAGGACCTTGATGAAGTCCCCTTCCATAACCTTGGTGTAGGACGCGTCGACGATCGAGGAGTGCGCGTTGCCTCGAAAGTCAATCGACACTAGCGGCTCGGTCGACACTTCAAGAATCCCACGGAGCCGCCCGGCCGCTGCTGTCTGAAACGCGGTGTTGATTTCATCGGGGGTCGCCGAACGCTCCACCTCGACGACCAGATCCACAACAGAGACGTTGGGGGTTGGGACCCGCATAGCGATGCCGTCGAGCTTACCTTTCAGTTCAGGGAGCACTTCGCCGACCGCCATGGCCGCGCCGGTGGTGGTCGGGATCATCGACATGCCCGCCGCGCGTGCGCGGCGTAGGTCGCCGTGCGGTAGGTCGAGGAGCTTCTGATCGTTGGTGTACGCGTGCACCGTTGTCATCCATCCACGACGTAACCGGAATTGTTCGTGTAGCACTTTCGCCACCGGGGCCAGGCAGTTCGTCGTGCAGGAGGCGTTGGAGATTATCTGATGCTGTGTTGGATCGTAGGCATCGTCGTTGACACCGAGCACGATCGTGATGTCCGGGCCCTTAGCAGGTGCGGTAATAATGACCTTCGTTGCACCACTGGTCAGATGCTTGGCCGCGTCATCGCGCTTCGTGAAGAGCCCCGTCGATTCTAGGACGATGTCGACGCCAAACTCGCGCCATGGTAGTGCGGCCGGGTCCCGTTCCGATAGCACCCTGAGACGACGGTCTCCTACCCGCATCCTGTCACCATCCACTGTGACTGGGTCAGTGAGGTTGCCTAGGACTGAATCGTATTTGAGTAAGTGTGCGAGCGTCGCCGGATTGGTAATGTCGTTGACAGCGACGATGTCGAGCTCACGATCCGCGAGCGCTGCCCGCATGATGTTACGCCCGATGCGTCCGAAACCGTTGATTCCAACCTTAATGCTCATAACCCGATCCCCGCAATGCTAACGAACACAGACGAATGCCTCAACCAATGAACAAACAGGCAATTCTAGTTGGCCCACCACGAGGTGGTCAAACACGCAGACTGACACCAGCGGCTGCTATACTCGGGCGAAGTCCTTCATGTACATGCTGTACAGCCTGCTTCTGCTCGTCTACTTCCTAGTGCGTCTTCCCTTAGTTGCGTATGCCGCGTGGCGTCATGGTAAGTTGCTCGGCAACATCCGCGAGCGGTGTGGACGTCTGCCAGCGTCTATCAATCCGGATCACCAGCGGTCCATCTGGATTCATGCAGTGTCGGTTGGTGAGGTGCTGGTTGGGTGCCGTCTTATTGCTGGTTTACGTGAGGCTTATCCTGACCACCGGCTCTTGATGTCGACCACTACCGTCACGGGGCAACGTGTTGCACGCGCACTCGACGACGCCGTCGACGGCACATTCTATTTCCCCTTTGATCTCCCCCCGTTCATTGCTCGTGCGCTGGACCGCGTTGCACCCGATCTGGTTATCGTGATCGATACGGAAATCTGGCCGAATTTCCTACGTGCGTGTCGTCGCCGCGGCGTCAAGACCGTTTTAGCCAACGCACGTCTCTCGGTCGGCTCGTATCGCGGTTATCGTCTCGTACGGCCGTTCATGCACCGTGTCCTTGGGGACCTCGAATGGGTGTGTGCCCAAACCGAGTCATGGAGACAACGATTCGTGGATCTTGGCACCGCCCCGACGCGGGCCACGGTGACCGGTAGCCTCAAATTCGACAAACTCGATTTGGCAGCGACCGGTGCGGAACTACACGTGGGCGATCAGGTCTTATCGTTTTTCCGCTTTGCGGCGGGTCGGCCGGTACTGATTGCTGCGAGCACGCTCAGCGGTGAAGAAGAACCGGTACTGCAGGCGTTCGCGCGTATTCGCGAGACCGCACCCGATGCAGTCCTCATCATCGCGCCCAGGCACCCGGAGCGGTTCGCCAAGGCCCGGCTGCTCGCGAGCGTTGATGAGCACGAAGTCGTGCTACGCACCGATCTTCCCGCCGACGGTTCATCTCGCGCCGACGTGGTCATCCTCGACACGATCGGGGAGCTCACACGGCTTTACCAAATTGCTACGCTTGTCTTCGTGGGTGGCAGTCTAGTGCCGGCGGGTGGGCACAACATTCTCGAGCCGGCCGTGTTTGGGAAGGCGATCGTGTTCGGATCCCATATGGAGAATTTTTCAGAGATCGCCCAACAGATGATCGTAGCTGACGCCGGGATTCAGGTTCAGACGGCGGGTGAGCTCGAGGAAGTGCTTGTCGAACTTATGGCCGACCCGGTCCGTCGAGCTGACCTCGGTGTGGCAGCTCGGACGGTCGTTGACGCGAATCGTGGTGCGACGCAGCGTACACTGAGCACCATCGCCCAGCTGTTCCCGGTAGAAAAAGCACTTCGTGCCGTTAACCGACCAACCCACCACGCGGTGCAGTGAACGTGTCCGTGCTGAGTGACCTTTATGGAGCACTGGCGGCGAAACGCCGACGCTGGTACCACCGCCGGCCGGAGGCGCGCCGCCAGCTGGCCCGGCCCGTTGTGAGTGTTGGTGCGTTGACCGTCGGCGGCAGCGGTAAGACACCGGTGGTGGGCTACGTCGCTGAACTGTTGCTGGCGAACGGTGAACGACCCGCGGTGTTGAGTCGCGGCTATCGACGCACGCGTCCGGTGGATGGTGTCGTCGTCGTCCGCGACCCGTGTGCGATTAGGGCGGGCCTTGCTGAGGCGGGAGATGAGCCTCTCATGTTGGCGCGCCGGCTCTCGGGAACGAGTGTGTTGGTCAGTGAGGATCGCTACCTGGCCGGACGGCTGGCAGAGACGCGGTTCGACGCATCGGTGCATCTGCTGGATGATGGATTCCAGCATCTGTCACTAAACCGGGACGTGGATCTTGTCGTCATCGGTGAAGCTGATGTGGACGAGAGCCACACGTTACCGACTGGACGTCTGCGAGAGCGTACGGAGACGGTACGGCTAGCTGACGCGCTCGTGGTCGAGGCAAAATCGATGGAGTCGGCTACCGCGATCGGGAAACGGCTCGGTGTAACGACCGTGTTTCGACTGAATCGGCAGCTGGGCGCGCCGCGCGATGCCGGCTGGGATCCGGACACTACAGCGCCGGTCGCGTTAGGTGCGCGCGTGCTCGCCGTGGTAGGCATTGCCCGTCCCACTGCGTTCATCGCGGATCTCCGGCGGGCCGGCTATGACGTCGCGGCAACCTTTGAGGTGCAAGATCATCACGCGTTCTCGGCACACGATGTGGCTGAAATCATGCGGCGGGCCGAATCCACCGGTGTCGACTGGGTGATAACGACCGAGAAGGATATGGTGCGCCTTGTTCCCCACGCCCCCTTTGGGTTTCCCCTGGTGTGGGTCCCGTTGACGGTGACGATCGAGCCAGCTGACGGCTTTCGTGACTGGCTGATCACGAGTCTTATGACCGCACGGGCTACCGACGTGACAGGACAGCTAGATGCGTCATCGACTTGAGTACGTAACCGTGATGGCTGTCCGGGCGTTTGTCCAGGCACTACCGCGATGGGCCAGCCTTACCTTCGGATCAGCACTCGGCCAGTTATTCTACGGGCTGTACGGGCGGCGCCGCGAACTCGCGGTTGCGAACCTACGCGCTGCATTTCCATCGAAAACCGATGCCGAGTGTCGTGACGTGCTTCGGTCGACGTTTAGCCACTTTAGCTGTCATATGATCGAACTGCTGAACTTCGACGCGATGAGCGCCAATGAAATGATGCGACTCGTTGAAGTCGAAGGCGAGGCGCGCGTCGAGCAAGCTATGGTTCAGGGTCGCGGCGTGATGTTCTACACTGGCCACTTCGGCTACTGGGAGCTACAGATCATGGTGCACGCCTACCGGTTCAAGCCGATCGTAATGGTCGCGCGCACGCTCGACAACCCGCTGCTTGAGCGGCTTATTGAGCGCGTCCGGACGCGGGTTGGCACACGGGTTATTCCACGCCAGGGAGCTATTCGAGGGTTGTTGCGCGCCCTGATCGCGAAGAACTCAGCTGGCATGATGATCGACCAACACATTCAGGATCGCAGCGCGATTTCGGTAGATTTCTTCAATCGTCCGGCTGCGACTACGTCGGCGATAGCCGCGCTCGCGCTGCGTACCGGCGCGCCCATCATTCCGGTCTTCGCACTACCGTTGTCCGGCGGGCGCTACCGGATGATCTATGAGACTGCGGTCGAGCCCCCGGCGGCAAACGATCCGGATCCTGTACAGACCTACACGCAACGGTGCACCGACGTGCTGGAGAAGTATGTTCGTCGCTACCCGCATCTCTGGCTGTGGATGCACCGCCGGTGGCGTGACCTCTCGACGTCATAGCTCCGTCCTCGACCGGAGATGCCACCGACCGATCGAGCCGAGGCCTCGAACGTGACCGACCGCGTCCATTAACGCTTGGGTGAGCCGGCTACGTCCAGATCAAAGAGCAAATCCATCGCGTTTGCTCGTGTGCGATGGATGCCCTGTACAAGTAGCGTTAGTGGTGCTACCGTCGTTTCAGAGCGCGAGCACCGTTCCGGCGCTGGAAAATGTGGCTGTCAATGCTGCGGTCAGGTCGTCAGCGACGGAAAGCGCCACCTTGTTCCGGTACCCGCCCACGCCGCCGGGTGGACATTTTGAGGGACGGGGTTGCAATCAACATGGTGTACGCTGCACCGTACCATGGGCCGGCGGTCTGATGATAAGTGAGACGGCCGTGAGGGTCGCGAGGTGAGATGCCACGTCTTCTTCAGTCCATTCATCCATCGCCAGGTGATCACAAGTGGGTCATGCATTTGCTCGGTCTGATCGAACGCTTCGCTGGACGGCATGTTGCGGTCATCGGAGATCTGATTGCCGACGAATTCATCTACGGTCAGTTGTCGCGAGTGTCTCGCGAGGCGCCAGTCTTGATCATCAAGTACGACCGTACCACTATTCTCCCGGGTGGTGCTGGGAATGCGGCGAGCAACATTGCGGCGTATGCTAGTCGAGCACGGCTCGTTGGACTCGTCGGGCGTAGCGGAATTGATCGTCGGTTGGTCCGATCACTCCGCCATGGCGTGGAACGTTCTTGGTTGATACAGCCGGCGGGATACCAGGTTCCAGTGAAGACGCGGATTCTAGCCGGTGGGCTACACACCGCGCGCCAGCAGATCGTTCGTGTCGATCGTGAAGCTTCTCTCCTACCGGACCAAGAGAGCCTGCAGGTGTTCGAGCGGGCGGCGCGGCGAGCGGTGACTGACTGCGATGCGCTCTTGGTCTCGGATTACGGGTCGGGTTTGATCACGCCGGCGCTGGTGGCGCGTCTGAAGGCACACATCGCCAAACGGGGCCGGGGCCGCACGGTTCCTATTCTGGTTGACTCGCGCCACAATTTGATGCGCTATCGTGGCCTGACGGCCTGTACACCGAGTGAGTTTGAGATGGAGCAGGCACTAGGTATCACCATCGGCGACGAGACCACTCGGTTGGAGCGAGCGGGTCGGAAGGTGTTGAAGCAGACACGTTCCGCCGGCGTCGTGGTGACCCGAGGGAGTCGCGGAATGGCGGTGTTCGCGCCGGGTTGCCGCACCGAGCATATTCCGATCTACGGTAGTGACGAGGTCGCTGACGTAACCGGGGCGGGAGACACGGTGATTGCAACGATGACTCTAGCGCTCGCCGCTGGCGCGTCGCTCTACGAAGCCGCGCGGTTGGCGAACTATGCGGGTGGTCTCGTGGTGATGAAGCGTGGGACGGCTGCGGTTACTCGTACCGAGCTTAGCCACGCCGTTCGGGTCGACAACGTAAGCTGAGGACGGACGCATCGTGGGCACGATCGTCTTGGTGGAACGGTTGGCTGGACTCGTTGCTGCCGATCGGACGGCGGGCCGCACGGTCGCACTGGCGAACGGTTGCTTCGATTTGCTCCACGTTGGCCACGCGCGGTACCTCAAAGGTGCGGCGGCTGAGGCCGATCGACTAGTCGTAGCAATCAACGACGATCGTTCGGTCACCGTACTGAAAGGTCCAGGCCGTCCGATCATGCCGGTTGCGGAGCGGGCCGAGTTGGTGGCCTGTTTTGAGGTCGTCGATTACGTCATCGTCTTTTCCGAGCTGACGGTGGCACCGCTCCTCGAAGCACTTCAGCCTGATGTTCACTGCAAAGGTACCGACTACACCGTCGAGACCGTCCCCGAGCGAGAAATTGTCCGAGCGTACGGTGGACGAACGGCCATCGTCGGAGACACGAAGGACCACTCCACACACGATGTGGTGTCCCGTATCACGGCACGGCACGTAACACGTGAAACGGCCGAGCGTGGGAGTCGGGAGCAGTAACCGGATGCGCTTACTTATCGTTCGGCTGAGCTCGCTCGGCGATATCATTCATACCATCCCGCTCGTGGCACTACTTAGACGAGAATTTCCAGAAGCGACCATCGACTGGGTTGTGGACGAGCGCAACGCTGGAATTCTCGAGTTGGTGCCTTCGATCGATCGTCGAATTGTGTTTAGGACCCGTACGGCCTCGCTCATCAGTCGAGTGACCGAGGTGCGGCGCGCGTTGCGAGTGGCGCGGTATGACGTTGCGCTGGATGTGCAAGGGTTGTTGAAATCCGCTTTGATGGTCCATTTTAGTCAAGCCGATCGGAGAATCGGATTCCCAGTGCCATTTCTGCGCGAGTCATGGGCGCAGAGGTTTTACACGGAAATGGCCGATCCTGGTGACGCTACGCACGTCGTCGATCGCAATCTCAGTCTACTTGCTCCACTAGGGGTAACAGGTCGGGCGTGGGAGTTTCCGCTCAAGACCTGCGCATCGAATGCGCCCGCGGATACACGGCGGATCCTAGGTATCGGTGAGGCAAGTCGGTTCGCGCTCATCAACCCGAATACTGCTTGGCCTAACAAGTGTTGGCCACACGAACGTTTCGGTGCTATCGCGGCCTGGTTACGTACACAGTACGGCCTTCGCTCAGCGGTGCTTTGGGGTCCTGGTGAAGAGGCGCGCGCGCACGCCGTGGCGCTGGCCTCAGAGGGTGCAGCGGCGGTGGCGCCACGCACGAACCTCATTGACCTCGTCGCGTTGGTGAGGGCCGGAACCTTGATGGTATCGGGAGACACTGGCCCGTTACACATCGCGGCGGCAGTCGGCACCCCTGTCGTGGGCATCTACGGCCCTAGCAATCCGGCGCGTAACGGGCCGTGGTCTCCGGATGATCAGATCGTTTCCCGTTTCGGACAGTGTGGGTGCTACCAGGAGCGTGATCGCGTCGGGGCAACGGGCCGTATGGTGCGTCGTTGCGAGCGGGGTGAGTGGTGTCTCGGCTTAGTCTCGGTAGCTGAGGTTGTGGCTGCAGTCGACAGGAGCCTCGCGGTGAACCCGGTACGTGCGTAAGACCGACGGGTCGATCACGTCCTATGCTTGACCTCAATGCTCACCCTCACCTCCGGCGGCTCTACCGCATCGCACGGTTGCGGGTATCGGTGGGTTTCGTCGTGGCGGTGTTCGCCCTGTTGTTGGCTCGACCCACGTGGCTATCGATCACAACCGGTGGAGTCATCGCCGCCCTCGGTGAAGGTATTCGGGTGTGGGCCGCGGGTCATCTCGAAAAAGGACGCGAGGTGACACGATCCGGTCCTTACCGTTTGATGCGGCACCCACTCTACGTTGGGTCTTTCGTCATTGGCATTGGATTCACGATAGCATTTGCCAGCGGCGTTGCTACTGCAGTCGTCGTGACGTATCTCGTTGTGATGTTGGTGGTGGCTATACGACTCGAAGAGGCTACGCTTCGTGACGCTTTTGGCGAGGAGTACGATCGCTACGCGCGCGGTGCGCTACCAGTGTCAGAGAGGCGGTTCAGCTTTGAACGTGTTCTTGCCAATCGCGAACATCACGCCTGGTTGGGGTTCGCTGCCGCACTCGTGATTCTGTGGACAAAAGTTAAGTGATCGAGGAGGGGCGCCGTGGCGGCTGGCGCTCGGCAAACTCGGTGTAGAGTGAATGCCGTATAATAGGATGTTTGTTTATACCTGAAGCCGGGGCCGTGCGCTTTGTGCTGGGCGGTTAGCTCAGGGGTAGAGCACCGGTTTTACACACCGGCTGTCACAGGTTCGAATCCTGTACCGCCCACCAGACCCACGACATTTGGGTACGAGGTGGTCGGTAAGGATTCAGTTGCCAACCCGAGCGGGGTCGTAGTTCAGCTGGTTAGAACGCCGGCCTGTCACGCCGGAGGTCGCGAGTTCGAATCTCGTCGGCCCCGCCAATTCTCTCAACAACTTACGGACATCAGCCCCCGTGACAGGGGGGCGTGGTCCGGAGTTGAAGTGCCCGTTTTTCAATCAATCCAGCCGCGGAGTTGGTAGTAAATGATTCCAAGGCGTTCATGAAGGAGCCCACCAGCACTGCGGAGTCGGTCGTCGGGTTTGTCTAGACCCTCGAAGTCGTAACGGGTCTCGCGTGCGGGGCGTGCCACGACGGTGAGACCCTCTGCCTCGAACGCCGCGCTTGCACGGCGCGAATGTGAGGATGAGGTCACGACTGCAACACTGGACCAATCCTGTTCGCGGAACAGCTTTGCGACAGCAACTGCTTCATCGCGCGAGTTCTTGATCGGGCCGACCGTGATTAGATCGGTGTCGACCTGCAGGTCGTCCATCAGACGGCGTGCGCCGTCGGCATAGGAGGCCATGCCGGGTTGTTCCGATATAACCAGGTGAGTTGAGTTCAGTTTGGCTTCTGTGAGGCCGGCGACAAGGCGAGCGAGTGCAGTGGATGAGAGGTCTCCGTCGGTTTGCACTCCCGAGGCGAGGACATATACCGCGTCAACGGGTATGCGAGGATCTTGTCGGTCGAGCCCGTTTGCGAGGCTGCGCGTCAATGGCGTGAAGGCGATGAACAGCCAGGCTGAAGACAGCAAGAGAGCACCCCCGATGAGCCATGGCTTGAGGCGATCAATCCAGAGCAGGGCGAACAGAAGGGCGACGAGCAGGACGATGGGTGCGCGTTGTCCCCAATGCGACACGAGGGCTGGCAGATCGAGATCCGCGGTAATCAGACCGACGGATGCGCCGACAAGGCCGCCGGTAGCGATCTCGATCCAGGTGCGTTCGAAGAGTGGGTGGAATTGCAAGGCGCGCATGAGAATCACCTCACTTTGGTCAGTGCGAACTGTTTCCCCATATCCTGGCGGCTAGAAGAGTTGCACACCCTACGTCCAGCGTCCTCGGAACAGGGGGGCGATGGTAACCGGTAGGTCTGTTGTGCCTGAATAGTGCGAGGAACGCTCATTAGCCGATAAATTTCTCAGGATTAGGTGTCTTCGCATCGCAGGCACTTGCATTGGTGTGTAGCGTGTACCAGTTTAGGCGAATTGATAACGTATGGTTAAGGTTGTAATAGTAAAACAACTGAACCATGAGAGACTGTTCCGATGTCTGGTTGATGAACTCCTAGTGTGAACTCAGGTTACTGCATGACGCGATCGCCCGGACCACGTGTGACACTGTCTAGTTGCGTTGCCTCGAACGTGGTGGTATCGAGTGTCACGAGTTCCACGTCTTCGGCATTCCTGTAGAAGTGTCCGGTTGACCAGTCAAAGGCTAGTTCATCACGTAGGAGCGTCACGGTGCCGAGCGGTACTCCGGTCCGTTCTCGATACTGCTCTGAGATCCACTGCACGCGCTCGCGGAGGTCCGCGGAGAACGGCTGGCCGGATCGGAGTGCCAGCATCACGTCACGCAGTGGGCCGTCGAGGTCAGTGCGATCAAGTGCCGGGCTGATATCTGTGATACCCCCCGCTGTCCGTGCGCGGAACTGAAAGGCAGTTTGGATGGGAGATTGTATGTCGAACGCGGCGGTCGATGGGTACGTGTTTGAGTACATCGGATAATTGGAGAACAGGGGTTGCCACTCGATCTGGAAGCCACACGCGATCAACTGCATCAGACACACGAGCGCAGCAGTTGCGTACTGAGACGGTGCTAGCGCGTACGGCTGTGGTGAAGGAGGGCGTGTGGCACGCAAACGTATCGAAACAGACAGCCACTGCCAGAGCCAAGCCCAGGGTGTGAAATAGCAGATCCAGAGCAGCCACCATGCGTACCAGAGCTCATTCTGAAACAGATAGAAACCGATCAAGAGCATGAAGCCGGCGGCTCCCAGTGCCGCACGTCCGAGGCCGGGCTTCAGAAAGGCAGCCACGATGAGCGTGCCTTCGACCGTCACGGCGCCGGCCGACGCCACGACCGCTGCCCAATGATGGCTCGCGATCCAGAGTCCCCAATCGACCGGAGCGCGGACGGCATCGGTGACGAAGTGATATTTGACTGCACCGCTGAGAATCCAGTCCAGCCCACTGGCGTAGATCTTTGCGAAGGCCGCTGCGGTCATCGCGGTACCGAGCACCAGGCCAGGAAACCACACGGCGAAACCGTAGGCCGCACTCGGTCCTCGGACTTGGGATGGCCGGTGTCTCCAGCGGCGGAGTTGATTGTCGAGACTGAACCCATCGCTCCATCTAACAGTCACTAGACCGAGGACCGCGATGAGCAGGACCGCCCAAGAATGTGTGCCGGTGTGATGCAGGCGAACCAGTGTCCAGAGAGTGAGGGAGCCGGCGAGTGTCGCGTACGTAGTTCGGCTCCAGAGGCCGAGCCCAAACAGCGCGATGGTGCCGAATATCAGACGTTCGATCCACCTGACGACATCCGGTCGATTCGCGATCGCGCGAATCCATTCCCAGTCCGCGAGCCAGGCGCCCTCGGGATGGGTTTCCCCCGGGGGTGACCAGTCAGTCATCCTCAGTTCGTACAGAACAACGGCGAGCCCCAGTGCGAAGAAAACGCGATAGAGGCCGAGCGCCTCGGCGCTCAGGATGGGGATCGCTCGCGTAAAGAATCCTGCGGCTGATGCGAGGGTAAACCATGGGATCGCGGTCAACACGATAACGCCGGACACCAGGGCTACGGTGACAAGCACAAGGCCGAGCCCTTGAGCCACGCCCGGTTGCTTAAAGAGTGGCACCCGATCCCCAACCCAGGTGGTGACGGTTCCGCTTGGTGCGTTCGACGCGACGGTAGCAGATTCTCGCTCAAGAAACGCCGTGCCGGCGACACGGTCGTGGCCGAGGAGCGCCGCGATGTTGTGTGACGATGTGTCGACCAGGTCGTACGACCACGTGTTAGCCTCGGTCGCACTCGGATTTACGAGCTGGAACTGGTCTTCGAGTGAGCTACGTTCTTCAGGTGCGATGTCGTTCTGCCAGCGCACGTGAACGATCGGGGCGGGTGCGCTCGTCAGCGTATGAGTGAGAACTAGCACTAGGAGGAGACCAATACTCGACGCTCCCACGCTGACGGCGCGGCGCTGATGTCGCGCGGTGCGTACTAGCTGACGGATTACCACGACTATTGGCTACGGAAAGCAGTGAGCGCCAGAAGCATTGGTCGCGTCGCACACGCCGTCGAGTGAACCTGGAGGGCGTCCCTCGTAAGACGCAGTGTGCCAGACACTTACTGATCGCAATGATAGCATCGCGTCCGGTACGCGACATGGTGCCTAGACTGTGATCTGGCGGTTGAACCACTATGGTACGATCAGACCAGCTTAGATGCCATTCCATAACGTTATTGGTCATCGGCACCTGTTGAAGCCGATCGCACGGGCGGTCGCGCGTGATTCGTTACCACCCAGCCTCTTGTTCACGGGACCTGATGGTATCGGTAAACGTCTCGTGGCTGAAGCGCTTGCACAGGTGCTCAACTGCTCATCCGTCATAAGCGGCGATGCACACGAAGCGGTCGCCGTCGACGCCTGCGGGCGGTGCACGGCGTGCCGGCGGATTGCTCGCGGCGGATTTCCGGACGTTACGATGATCGAGCCGGGCGAGACCGGGTGGATCACCGTCGAGCCGGTTCGTGACTCAACCCAGCAGGCGGCGTATCGACCGTTCGAAGGTCGCCGGCGTGTGGTGATGATCGACCAGGCGGACCGGTTAGTCACGCAGGCCCAGAACGCGCTGCTGAAGACACTTGAGGAGCCGCCCACCTCGTCGCAGTTTCTGTTAATCACTGCGCGGCCCGACACGCTATTGCCGACCGTGCGTTCCCGATGTCCGCAGCTTCGGTTCGGTCGGTTGAGCGCTGCAGATATCGCCGAAGTGTTGATGAGCCGTCACGGGTACGATGAAAAGGACGCGGGCTCGGCTGCAGCGGTGGCCGGCGGGAGCATAGGCCACGCCCTTGACATGGCGTCGAAGGAAGTTGTGGACGCACGCGATGCTGCGACCGGTCTTCTGGGAAGTGTCACGGAGACCCGCGACCCCCGGGCCCGTTTGGTAGCGGCCCAGGGCTTGGTCGGCGGTAAGTCCCGGAGACGCGGTACACCGGCAGCCAGTCGAGCCGAGCTGGCACGTCGACTGCTGGCGCTCTCCTCCCTGATTCGCGATCTGGCACTACTTTCAGTGGGCGCGGACGTTCGTTGGCTTGCAAATGCAGATCTGGCAGACGATTTAATATGTATGGTCCCGGCGTTCGACCGTGAGCGGTGCGCGCAAGCATTCTTGGCGGTCGGACGGGCATTGGATGCCGTCGATCGCAATGCGAGCCCCAAGGTCGTCGCTGATTGGCTCGTATGCCGGCTCTAGCAGTCCGTGGCGGCGCAGATTGTTGTATATAGAGGTTGAGGCTTATGGAGATTGAGAGAAACCAGCCATCCGTCAGTGTGAAGTTCGATCCGGTCGGGCGTGTCCACACGTTTCTCCTCCCCGAGATCGAGTTCGAGCCCCCTTTACAGGTAGGGGACTCCGTCGTCGTTGCACGCGGCGATCACCGCGTGCTCGGATCGGTTGCGCGGACCGTGCCGCAGGTTGCAGCGCGGCAACTCCCGTTAGTTGGTGGTCGACCGGACAAGCTGGTGAGACGGGCGACCGAGCAGGATGTGACGATGCGACTGAAGCATCAACACCGGGAGCGTGAGGCCCGCCGCATCTGCACAATGAAGATCCGGGAGCACGGTCTGTCGATGAAACTTGTCCGCGTTGAGCAGCCCTTCGATAACTCACGGCTCGTCATCTATTTTACCGCTGACGGCCGCGTCGATTTTCGGGGGCTCGTGCGGGAGCTTGCTTCCGAGCTTCGTTACCGGATCGAGATGCGTCAAATTGGGGCGCGTGACGAGGCAAAGATGCTTGGTGGCTACGGCACGTGTGGCCGGCCACTCTGCTGCACAACTTGGCTAACATCGTTCGAACCGATCTCGATCAAGATGGCAAAACGTCAGAACCTCAGTCTTAATCCATCGCGACTCTCCGGCCTGTGCGGTCGCCTGAAGTGTTGCCTACGCTATGAACTCCCGAACGCTAAGGGAGAACAGTTCGCGGGTTGCGCCCATGAGAACTCGTGTTCGCGCTCCAAGACGCCGGGTAGCTGCAGCGACGGGTGTGGCAGTGGGAACTGTGGTACCTGCGGGAGCTCGAGCTGAAACTCGGAACTGCAACGCGGCGTCCTTTCTCAGCAGAGAAGCTTGCCGGCAGAATCCCCGTGAGGGCTTATGGCGTTTTGGTATTCCCTCTTGCTCGGATTGACACCCTTTAATGGTACGTCCACGCATCGGATTGACTGTTGGCGATCCCACTGGGATCGGGCCAGAAGTCGTGAGCAAAGCGGTTCGTGATCCGCAGGTTGTAGAGGCTTGTGAGCCGGTGGTGTACGGTCCCATGACCAAGGCGGAGCTCGAACGGTTCACCACCGGCTCGTCATCGGCTGACGGCGGACGTGCGGCGTATGATGCCATCCGAGTAGCGACGTCGGATGCACTTGCGGGAAAGGTCGATGCGATCGCAACCGCGCCAGTCAGCAAGCACGGCCTAGCACTTGCCGGGCTCCCGTGGCGAGGGCATACCGAATTACTCGCGCATCTGACCGGAACAGCCGACGTCGCGATGATGTTTCACGCGCCTCGGTTACGGGTGGTGCTGACCACCGTGCACGTGGCGCTAGCGGACGTGCCACGCTTACTCACTCGTGCACGCGTCGAGACAACGATCGCTCTGGCGCATGGCGGGCTCCCGGCGTTCGGTTTCCTTTGTCCACGCCTTGCGTTGGCCGGTCTAAATCCCCACGCTGGTGAGGCCGGTGTCATCGGTAAGGAAGACGAGCGCGTGCTCAGACCTGCTGTCGAGACAATGCGCGGACGTGGTGTCGACATTTCCGGTCCCCTGTCGGCCGATACTGTGTTCCGGCGCGCGGTGGACGGTGACTACGACGCCGTCATTGCCTGCTACCACGATCAGGGGTTGATTCCAGTCAAACTGACGGGGTTTGGTCAGGCCGTCAACGTGACCCTCGGATTACCAATCATTCGTACGTCCGTCGACCATGGGACGGCGTACGACATCGTGGGTAAGGATATTGCGGACGCGTCCAGTATGATCGCAGCAGTGCTCCTGGCAGTACGCTTGGCTAACGGCAGGCGGGTGGACCACGAGCAGAGATAACGCAACATGCGAGCCCTAATCGGTAGAACATTGTGGCGGCTCGGGTTGCGCGAGCAAGTCAGAGCGGACTCGCACCAACATCGCAAAACGTTGAAGTCTCATCGTCAGACCTTGGAGTCGTTGCTGCACGATTTTCGAGGCTTCGAACGGTCGATCGGCAGGACGGTGGAACGTCTTCAACACAAGCAGCAGCGGTTGTTGGAGAGGCAGGATGCGTTCACCCAGCGGCTGCAGGCTGTGCTCGATGGGCAGCGAGCCACGATTAAAGCATTGAAGGAATTGACGGCCGCGCATCGAGCGGCAGTTCGAAAGAGTGAGGGCACCGATCGATTTTCCAGGCGCCTCCATCACGCGCGCCGTTTCGACTATCAGCGGCGGGACGGATTTGCTCAGCTCTTACCGCGCCTCGATGTAGTACGGCTCGAACCGCACATCCGGACGGCAATGACTTGCGCGCGGATGGAGACCAACCCATTTCCACACGTTCTTATCAATGAAATCTTTCCGCGTGATTTCTATGAGCTACTGATTGAGTCTCTGCCTCCTCACGGGTTTTGGAGGTCCGGACGAGCCGGTCGTGAGAATTGGACACTACACGAAGATATTGGACCGATGTTCACCGAATCGGTGTGGACCTTCACGAATGACGTCCTCGCGGTAGAGGTTCTTACACCGGCCGTTATCGAGAAATTCAAGGAACCGTTGGCAAGATATTGTCACGCAGCCTTTGGACCGGAGAGCGCCGGTGAGTTTTCTGGATCGACCTGGCATCGCTCAGGCGGACGGCTCATGTTGAGACGACCGGGATACCGGATCGACCCACACCTGGATCCGTATCGGGCGATGCTTACATTTCTGCTATATCTTGCTCGTCCGGGAGATGGTGAGGAGTACGGAACTAAACTGTTTCGAACGAAAGGTACACCCACGGATGCCCATCGGGGCATCTTCTATGCCGATGCGGAGGGCGTCGATTACGAGTTCGCGAAAACGATTCCCTACCGGCCGAACTCAGCTCTGGTGTTTTTAAGCCCTCGCGCGTTGCACGGTGCGGATATCCCGCACGATGCCACGCCAGTCGGGCTCGAGCGCTACACCTATCAGTTTTACGTCGGGATCGATAAAGCGTCTGGAGACGGCGAAGAGCCAACGTCTGGATTACGTGACCAAGCCGATGACCAAGGGTTCTCCCGGTGAGAAACTGATCGCGGACAACCGTAAGGCCCGTCATGCCTACCATCTCTTTGATACCTACGAGACGGGCATCGCGCTCCTCGGTACAGAAGTGAAGGCGATCCGACAGGGGCGCGTCAACCTCAAAGAGAGCTATGGACGCGTCGAGGGGGGAGAGGTGTTTCTCTACAACTTGCATATCAGCTCGTACACTCATCGGGGCTACGCTGACCACGAACCTCTCCGTCGCCGCAAGCTACTGCTTAACAGAGCTGAGATCAGAACACTCTTGGGCAAGACAACTGAGCGAGGTTTCACTTTGGTTCCTGTCCGAATGTATTTTAGGAACGGGCTCGTCAAGGTTGCCCTCAGTCTCGCGAAGGGAAAAAAGATTTACGACAAGCGGGAGACCATCAGACGGCGTGAGATTGAACGCGAGACCCGAGCGATGCTGAAGGAGCGGGCGCGGTGACGGTGCTCGTTGTCGGGGCAGCAGGGCAACTGGGGTTCGCTGTTGCCCGGTTGCTTAGTAGGGACCACGACGTCGTCTCCTGGACAAGAGCCGAGCTCGACGTGACGCAGCACGGGCAGGTGCTCGACATGGTTCGTAATCTTTGTCCAGCGGTCATCATCAACTGTGCCGCGTACAACAACGTCGATGGTGCGGAGGATGCCGCGTTCGAGGCACTCGCGGTCAACACGTTTGCTGTCCGATCACTTGCGCTAGCGGCTGCCGAGATCAACGCCGTGCTCGTACACTACGGCACTGATTTCGTATTTGATGGCAGCGCCACTACGCCATATCGAGAGGAGCAATTGCCGAACCCGCAGAGCATATACGCGACGTCCAAGTTGCTAGGGGAATGGTTCGCGACGTCCGCATCACGGCATTACGTATTGCGTGTCGAAAGCCTTTTCGGTGGTGGCGCGCACCTATCGCCAGAAGGCATCCGGCGCGGCAGTAGTCTCGACCACATAGTCGACGCGCTGCTTGAGGATCGCGAAGTACGCGTGTTTGTCGACCGCACCGTGTCACCGAGCTACGTTGACGATGTGGCTGGTGCAACCGCGCGTTTGCTGGAGCGGGGCGCGCCACACGGGCTATATCACTGTGTGAACTCCGGGATGGCGACCTGGCATGAGGTCGTCACTGAGGCCGCGCACCAACTCGGCCGCACAGGGCGACTGATCCCAGTTCGGATGGCCGACGTCACGCTGCGCGCACAGCGACCGTTGTTCTGTGCGCTCTCGAACGCGAAGCTCGCCCATGCGGGTGTCCAAATGCCAACTTGGCGGGACGCCCTAGAGCGCTACCTACGCCGCCGCTTGGAACCGGCTGTGGCGGGTGCTAGAGAACGTCGTCGACTAGGTCCCGTACCGCAGCCCCGATCGCGAGACACGCGGTGAGCCCTGGCGAGTCGATCCCGGCGGCGTGAATCATCCGCGGGTACCGACAGTCTGGCCGAACGAGGAAATCAGCGAACCGTTCGTCAGACCTAGCCATCCTCGCTCGGATGCCTGTCCCGCCGAGTCGAAGATCTACTGGTTTGAGCGAGGGGATGAGACGCTTGGTTGCTTGGTGGAACCCCTCGACCGGCACACGGTTGGACTCGTAGTCATCCTTGGCTGTGAGGTAGCGGGCAGTGGGACCGATCGTCACGTTGCCCCAAGTCGTGCGTGTAAGATGGATTCCGAGACCGTGGCCCGATGGATCGGGTAGCGGATAGACTAATCCGTTGACCAGTTGTCTCTTCGCCGGCACGATTTCTGCGTACTCACCACGCACTGGATAGATCGTGAGTGGTTCGCCTCCAATGGTGGCCGAGACGTCATCTGCATACAAGCCAGCTGCGTTCACCAACGTGTCCGCCAAGAACCTCTCGTTTGAGGTGATGACTTCAAACCCAGACTCGTGCGGCATACCGTGCTCGAGTCTAGTACCGGGCAGCAGGATTACGTCGAGCTCGACCGCCTTGCGAGCAAGCGCACGGACGAACGTCTCGGACTCGATGGTGCCGGTTGACGGTGACCAGAGTGCGGCGACGCCTTCGACATGCGGCTCGCGACGCCTGATGAAATCGCGCCCGACGATCTCAAGGTCGTCGACGCCATTCGCCTTGGCCTGCAGTGCGAGTGTTTCGAGGATCCGCACCTCGACTGTATCGGCGGCGACGATGAGCTTGCCGCAACGTGCATGCGGCACGTTATGAGCCTCGCAAAACGCGTACAGACGCTCACGTCCATCGACGCACAGTCTGGCCTTCAACGAACCCGTTGGATAGTAGATACCTGCGTGAATGACGCCGCTGTTATGGGTGCTCGCTTCCAGTCCAGGTCGTGGGTGACGCTCAACCACGCAGACCGAACTGCCGCGCTCCGCAACCGCAATGGCAGACGCGAGTCCGGTTACACCACCACCGATGACAACGACATTGACACGTTCCACCTGTGTCGAGCGCAGTACGGTACGCTAGAATTCGAGTGTTGAACATACCACTTCTCGAAAAGATTCGATCGAAGAGTGTGCGAGTCGGGGTGATCGGTCTCGGCTATGTCGGTCTCCCTCTTGCCGTCGAATTCGCCCGGGCGGGCTTTCCCGTCACCGGATTTGATCTTGATGCCTCGAAGGTTGACCGAATTAATAGGAGCGACTCGTATATTCCGGACGTATCGAAGGACGTGCTAGAGGGTGTGGTAAATGGAGGCCGACTCAGTGCTACGGTCGATTTCACCAAGCTTACGAATATTGACAGCATCAACATTTGCGTGCCAACGCCGCTTCGCAAAACCAAAGACCCCGACCTCTCGTTCGTAGTTGCAGCGGTTGAAGAGATCGCGAAGTATTTGCGTCACGGTCAGCTCGTCATCCTTGAATCGACGACGTACCCAGGAACCGTCGAGGAGATCGTGCAGCCCGCACTCGAGGCTAAAGGTCTCGTGGCCGGGCGTGATTTTTATCTTGCGTTTTCCCCGGAACGGGTTGACCCGGGCAACACTCAGTGGCTCACGGCCAATATCCCGAAGGTCGTCGGTGGCGTCGGCGAGAACTCAACCGCCGTTGCGTCATTGCTTTATGAACAGATTATGAACACTGTCGTACCAGTATCATCCACCAAAGTGGCTGAGATGGTGAAGCTGCTCGAGAACACCTTTCGAGCTGTGAATATAGGCCTCGTCAACGAGCTGGCGTTGATGTGTCGCGATCTCGATGTCGACGTCTGGGAGGTCATCGATGCCGCTGCAACGAAACCATTTGGCTTTATGCCGTTTTATCCAGGACCCGGTCTCGGAGGGCACTGCATACCCATCGATCCGTTCTATTTGAGTTGGAAGGCGAGACAGAGCGGCTTTGAGAGTCGGTTCATCGAACTTGCTGGGCACGTCAACGCCGCAATGCCACGTTTCGTCATCGAACGGGTGGTCGAAGCGCTGAACACGAAGAGTCTTGCAGTGAAGGGTTCTCGGGTGCATCTCTTCGGCGTCGCCTACAAGGCGAACGTTGGTGACATTCGGGAATCGCCGGCGTTGGACATACTCGAGTTCTTGATTCGACGAGGTGCCGTGGTGTCGTATAGCGACCCGTATGTTGCAACCCTCGAAGAAGGGGGCTTGGATCTCGTCAGTGTGTCAGAAGGGCAAGCGCTCGACAATGGAGTCGACTGCGCGATCATCACGACTGCACACCGATGTTTCGATTATGAATCTATAGTGAAACGCGCACCGGTCGTCATCGATACGCGAAACGCACTCAAAGGTCGTCACGAGCCCCACATTTTTAGGCTGTAGGAGTCGCTTTACCGCAATGAGGGTCCGGTTCGTGGACTTGCAAGGACAGTGTGCTGCGCTCCACGACCAGGCCCTGACTGCAATCAGGTTTGTGTACACAAGCCATCAGTTCATTGCCATCCAGACTCGGTTGCCAGACTCGGTTGTTTGTTATTTCGCGATTACATCGGGGTACGTGTTACAGACGAGATGATCCGGGAATATGTTCCGGTCTAAACGGGGGAGCTGTTTCACGACGATAGTCAGCTTTCAATTCGCACCCTGTAAAGCCACCGCCTTGTAGGGGCTTGTTATTCACTTCATAGTTACAAGCCTCAACTCAGGCTTTCGGCACGCAGTTTTCACTTTCGAACCATTATGGATGTCTCGATCGTTATTGTGAATTGGAACGCTGGCAAGCTGCTCCTGGAGTGTCTGCAAAGAGTTGCTCAGGAGCTGAAAACGGTTAGCGGTGAATGCATTGTAGTGGACAACGGATCGGAGCCTGGAGAGCTTGACGGTGTGCGTCGTGCGTACCCCGAAGTGTGCATTATCGCGAACGCCCGAAATGAGGGATTCGCCCGGGCTGCGAATCAGGGGATGAAAAAGGGTAAAGGGCGCCACCTGATGCTTCTCAACCCTGATGCCTTTCTTACAGAAGGGAGCCTTCATCATCTTGTCACTTACTTGGAGGGCCACACGGACGTGGGCGTTATCGGCCCACAGGTCACTAATCCCGATGGTAGCCTTCAAGGCTCAGCACGGGGTTTTCCTGGGTTGCTTACTGCATTCTTTGGTCGTAGCAGCATTTTTACGTATTACTTTCCCCATAACCCCTTTTCCCGGCACGATGTCCCTGCTCTGAGTTCCAGGCTGGATGAACCGCAGTCTGTAGATTGGATGTCCGGAGCCTGCATGGTACTACGACGCCGGACATTGATAGAGGTAGGAGGGTTTGATGAGCGGTTTTTCCTTTATTGGGAGGACGCGGACCTGTGTTGGCGGATAAGACAACATGGCTGGCAGGTAGTCTACGATCCCCGTGTCTCCGTCGTACATCTGGTGGGAGTGAGTAGTAAGCAGGCGCGTGTTCGGACGCTTGTGGCCTTTCACCAGAGTGCGTATCGTATTTATCGAAAACACGTCACCCGCAGCGCTTGGCACCCGCTTAACACCGTGGCGGTTGTTGGGTTATCCCTGCGAGCTCTTAGCCTTATTGGACTGACGTGCCTGCCACGCAAGTCTCGGTTAGAGGACAAAAAAAAGAAAGAATGGTCAAGTTCCACTCCCGCACTGAAAACCGCTCGTACTACGAAGTCACCACCAGCGGTCAGTGGGCCGGCCTTATCCAGTCAAGCTGTCACTCCAGCTATGGGCGCCGGGATACGGGTGTTGCGGGTGATTGCACGACTCAATATCGGTGGCCCAGCACTGCATGCCAGCTTGCTCACGGAACAACTGAATCCGGACCGTTACAAATCTTTCTTGGTAGCCGGCACAGAGGATCCGTCTGAGGGAAACTACCTCGCTCTTTGTGGGCGGTCAGTGTCCACGCTAACCACAGTCCCCGAGCTAGGGCGCGAGATCCAGGTCTGGCGGGACCTGGTTGCTCTCTTCCATCTTACACGCTTGATCAGACGGGTACGTCCCCACATCGTTCACACTCACACAGCTAAGGCAGGGACCCTAGGGCGTCTGGCTGCACGTTTGGCCAGAGTGCCGGTGGTTGTGCACACCTACCACGGTCATGTATTTCATGGCTACTTTTCGCCGTTCAAGACATGGTTTTTTGTGATCATTGAGAGGTGGTTGGCTCGGCACACGGATCGGTTAATTACGGTGAGTGAAACGGTCCGGACCGAACTCTTGGCTCTGGGCATCGGTACCCCTGAGCAGCTTACCGTAGTGCGCCTGGGACTTGACCTGAAGCGTTTTCGGAACTGCAGTAATGTCCGAGGGCAGCTTCGGGCTGAACTGGGGCTCGGGCCAGAAGCTCCACTTGTTGGTATTGTGGCAAGGCTCGTTCCCATTAAGACGCACGAGCTTTTTCTCAAGGCTGCTGCTCAAGTGAGCCGACGAATTCCGCAGAGCCAGTTTCTCGTGATCGGTGACGGGGAGCGACGAGCAAGATTAGAAGAGTTAGTTGATCAGCTTGGTCTCAACGGCCGGGTTTTTTTTCTAGGCTGGCGGCAAGACCTGGACCGGATCTACGCGGATTTAGACTTGGTCGTCCTGACTTCGCGAAACGAGGGATCACCGGTCTCCCTTATTGAGGCGATGGCGGCTGGCCGGGCCGTGGTAGCCACACGGGTAGGGGGTGTTCCGGACTTGGTAGAAGACGGAGTGACGGGGTTGCTGGTTCCACTAGAAAATTCACATGCCCTCGTTGATGCCATGAGTAGCCTTTTAGAGGACCCAGAGCGGCGGCGGGTCTTTGGAGAACGCGGACAGAAGCGAGTCTATCCGGCTTACAGTGCCGAGCGGCTACTGGGAGATATGGATCAACTCTACAAGGACTTGCTCAGTAGCCATAGGATTTAAGGTGCTGTCTGCGTGTAATGGACCTAGTTTCATTAGATGGGTTTCGTCGTGAGTCGCCAATTGTGAAGTAAACGGCCCACCTTAATAATTTCAACCGTATCGTGAAGGTATTTCCAAATTTCGATTGACTTGATATGACAGCTGTATCACCAGCGACACGTATGAAGGCGATAAAGGACTACAGTATCGCTTCACTCCACAGTTGCGAGTTGTGGCCTAACTACTACCGAATCAGGTATCTGGAGTTTCTTTCAATTTATCGCAACTGGCCAACTGGAAGGGTGGGCAACCTTCTGGAAATTGGATGTGGAATGGGTTACTGCAGTGCATTTCTTGCGCAATTGGCAGACCATGTGCTTGCAACTGATAGGCCCGAGAAAGACACGAAACAGCATTCCATTGGTATACAGCGTGCTATCGACTACCTCGAGCGGATTGGTATCGACAATGTTGAAAGTCGCGTAGCTGATGCAGAAACCCTGCCGTTTAGTGATGGCGAGTTTGACCTAATCTATTCCATGTGGGTAATGCAGCACATCGACGATAAGGAAAAGGCTGCAGCAGAAATGGTCCGGGTACTTAAACCCGGTGGTTATGCCGTACATTTATTACCGTCACGCATGCTACTTGTGTACAGCTTCGCGCGGTTTCATGTCCGTCTGGTAGGGCGTGCATGCTACCACCTCTACAAGAAGTTGATGTCTATACAGAAGGATCGGTCCGTCGATAAAGGGTTGGTTGAAAGGTCCGTAAGTAAAATCGTCAAGGAGAGCGGCCAATTTTCGAGCTACCCACTACAACCGGTGTTCGGTATGTATGGTAGCAACGCGGAAGAATGGACGGCATCCGGCAAGAAACAGTGGCGGCAATTGCTGTCTGGAAACGGGCAGTTGAAGGTGTTGCAACAAGTCAGCATAACACTCAACCCATGGTATGGATTTGTCGATTGTTTCTCCCCCTCACTAGCCGTGACTATCTACGGAGCATGCCGAACACTAGACTTGATGTTAGGGCGCTTTCGAATATTTCAGTGGCTCGGTAGCAATACATTACTCATCATGCAGAAACCGGACACGACGCGGTGAACAGCCTGCTTAAATCGGTTTATTACCTCTTGAAACCACAACGGTTGCATCCCAGGATGCGATTGAAAATGGGCTATATCTTTCACACTGAGGCAATCCACGACTCAACTTACTGGCCCTTGCTCAAGAAGTTTTGCATGGAATATAGGAGCGTAACGGGAGTGCAACCGATCTGTGCGGTTATGACGCCTGTCAATGCCCGGATCGCGAAACAGATGAAGGCTTGTGGTTGCTCGGAGCAGGAATACGTAGTCCGCGTGCGCGAACTTGAGACAATGGCTGTAATTGGCCATCACGGGCACTACTACAAGGACCCAGCACACTATGCGTTCCCTGAAGGTGAGGTTAAGAAGGAGAACTATGACGACACTTGTGTGGCCGAGCAGTTTCACAATGACCTGAAATGGTTCCGTGAGAATAGCATTAACCATAATGGCCTGTATGCCAGTGGTTGGTGGCTTATGCACCGTAACCTGGTCGATCTGCTCATCGCTGAACGTTACCGCGTCGATTTTAGCTTTACGCAGTCTCCTGTGTTTGGCCACGAATGGTCAAAGGATGTCATGCGTAAGGCAAGCATTTGTTTCGGTGAGTCCTTTCGGTTAAAGAGTAAAAAGGGGACTATTACGCTCATCCAAAACCTAATCGGTTGTCACAATACCCCTTTCGTTGCAGACTTTACGCGTCATATGAACGCACTGTTTAGTCCAGAATGGCCGACAGTTGTGGGTGTTATTAATACTCACGATTTTAACCTGGACACGAATTACGACTTTACTTTTAGGGTGCTGCGAGATGTGGTTGGGTTGCAGAATGTGAGTTTTTGGGGACGTGCGGAAATTGAGAAAATTGTACGGAGCGATGAACTAACTACGATAAAGGTAGGCGCAACGGGTGATACTTGAAGATAACAGTTACATATATTGTCTCCAATATCGATAAAGCCCTCACCTTCGAATGGGCGGCCGAGTTGTTGGATAAGGAGAAACTTGATCTTTCATTCATCCTTCTTAATCCAGGTGATTCGGCACTGGAACAACACTGTAAACGGCTTGGTGTACCAGTATGGCGTATAACTTATCGTAGCAAGAAGGATTTGCCATGGGCTTTTATCCGTCTATGGTGGCACCTACTGACCAAGCGTCCTCACATCGTCCACTGCCACCTGTTTGATGGTTATCTAATCGGTATCTCAGCTGCGTGGTGTGCGTTTGTTTGCACACGTATTTACACACGTCACAACGCAACTTACCACCGCGATTACTACCCGAGCATGGTCAAGTTCGACAGTATGACCAACCAGATGGCTTCTGTCGTTGTGGCCACTACGGAGAACGTCAAGCGTATCTTGATGCGAGAGGAAGGCGTGCCAGAGCACAAGATTAGAACTATTCACTATGGATTTGAATTAGAAAAATTCGTTAATCCCCCACAGTATGAAATTGACGAACTGGCAGCAAAGTATGGCACGAAAGAGAAGTACCCTGTGGTAGGGCTAATTGCACGTTATCTTGATCTTAAAGGGTTGCAATACGCGATCCCAGCGTGGCTGAGACTACGCAAAGAGTACCCGCGAGCCCACTTGATTCTGGCGAACGCACGCGGACCGTATGGAGATGAAGTACGGAAAATGCTGACTAGTGTGTCAGAAACCGATTATACGGAGATCCCATTCGAGAAGAATATCTATGCACTGCACCATCTCTTCGATATCCACGTTCATGCGCCCATTAATCCTGAGATTGAAGCCTTTGGTCAAACGTACGTTGAAGCGCTGGCCTCTTCAACGCCCAGCGTATTTACTATGAGTGGGGTGGCGCGCGAGTTCATTCACCATGAACGGAATGCACTAGTCGTTGATTTCGAGAACAGCGAGCAGATCTACGAAGCGATGAAGCGGTTTTTGACGGATAAGCGTTTGGGAAGGAAGCTCGCCTCACAAGGAAAGCAAGACGTTCAGCGTTTTGGTGTTGGCCGGATGATCTCGAAGCTCGAAGCGCTCTATTTAGAGTAACGTGGGGCACCGTGGCTTAACGGTGAGAGACTTTGGTCGTGTAAAACGGCTGTCGAAGTGACCATGCTTATGGCAAGCCTTGTCGCGATTGTTGCATAAGAATCTCACTGGGAGTCTAGAACATCACCGGGGAGTAGGTGTACTGCGGGGAAGGAGTTCGGACGGCTACACATCGGGATGGTACGGTTACGTCTGCTAGCTTTGGACTCGTCTTCGCTGTGTTTTACTCAAGACGGCTAGCGCAGGGTGCGGTATTCACCTCGGCGTGTGCCCTCGTCGCTCGAACTTACGGCGTAGCTGTTCAGCGCGACTGATACTCCAGGCTAACAGCTCTGTAGATTCTGGTCTGCGTGCCATGAAAGAGAGCCAGCAGGCCAACGGAATCAATCGGAGCCACCAGTGCGTGCTCCAGACGAGGGTAATGACGACTTCCGCGAAGAGTAATGTAGCCGAAGTACCGAGTAGCCAGTGGACATCAGCGCCCATTGTTGGGCCTTCTGTCTGGATGGTGTACGCGGACCAAGCCAGGACAAGAAATACAAGAGCACTTATCGTATAACCTAGTGCGGCGCCGGCGAGGCCGAACATCGGTAGGAGCACGAAGAGCAATCCTCCCTGAAGTAGGTGGTACCCCAGCCAGACTCCCACGTACTCCTTCAAGCGGCCGAGACCAAGCAGTACGATGGTCAACGTGAACGCTGGGAAATAAAACACATCGCCGAACAGCTGGATCGGTAGAAAACGTGCAGCAGCGACGAATTCTTGGGAGAAGACAAGCGCGATGGCCCATTCCTGCAGCAGGAGAAACCCAAAGACCAAGATCGTTGCCGTCACGATATTCATCCGAAGCGCGCGCTGGACTTCTAGTTGCACCTCTGGTGCCGAGCGGCCACTGACATACGGGTAGAGATGACCCCACAAACCATTGGTGAGGAAAGGTGCACAATAGGCGGAGAACGCTACGGGTACTTGATAGAGACCGTTCTCAGTTGCTCCGAGGTCGTGGAGAATCTTCGACCGAATGAACAGGGACACGACACCGGCGGCTACCGCGACGATGAAGGTCGTCCACCCAAAGCCGAACAAGTGGCGCATTGCCGCGACGTCGATCTGGAAGTGAAAAAGGCGCCCTACTGGGCCGAGCCGTTTGCTGTAATGCAAGAAGGCGAATAACTTCAGCGCTGCGGCAACAACGGTAGAGACCATGGCACCGTTGAGACCCCAAAAGTAACTTAGGACAAGGAATGGCGGGAGACTAAGCATCACGCTGGTTACTGCCGCTTTGGTGTACAAGTCGTAACGGCCTACCCCAAAGAACACCGGATCCACAACACCTACAGGCATCACGACAAGGGGAAGGGCGATCACGATCAGCAAGAAAGACCACTCGACACCAGGGGTTGCAAATACGACAAAGTAGAGGGAGCGAAATAGGACTACCGCGAACAGAATAAATACGGCTGTAGCAATCAGTTGTACGGTGAATGCTGTCGACGCGACCGAAAATCCGATCTGGTTTGGGTTCTTTTTTGCATGGGCTGCCAAACGGTTTGTAATTCCGGCAGCGAAGCCGAGTGTACACAGCACAGCAGCAGCCTGAACGAAATTGTTAGCTTGAGAGAGGACGCCCACTCCTGCAGCTCCAAGCAGTAGTGCCGAAACTTTTCCTCTAACAAGTCCTACCGCAAGATTTGCGAAGGAGAAACCACCGATGACGATTGTGGCCCTTGCCAAAGCGAACGAGACGAAATCACCACGACGGGTGGCTGTCGCCGACGGGCTCGTCATTGGATCGGGATGCTGAGAACCAGGAGGAGAGTCCGAAAGGCCATGCTGCCGAGTCGCGGAGCCTGACGCCCCGCGTTGATATTCGGCTGAGAATTGACCACAGCGGACCAATGAGGACTGCGGGCCGGATCGGTAACTACCAACCGGCGTTGACTACTTCCCGTCGACGTATGGAGTCTGGACTGTGGCGCGTTTCGATACGTAACGCCATTTCGCACGCTTCTTGTTGTAACCGAGCCACTCTGCTGCTTCGGAGAAGCTTGCGCGGTAGTAACGGTTAAATTTGTACATCATGAATACTTCCCACGGCAACGCGAACGACTCGTGGCGTAGTCGTATTCTGGCCAATTCAGCCAGCATTCGCTTGCCCCATGTCCGGAACAAGTTGCTGCTCGGATCGTGCGTCAGCATTTTCGCGTAGCCATCGATGATGTGGAATTTTCGCAGTGTGTTCTCATCGGCCCAGGGTATCCAATCGAGGTTGAAGCTCGCAAAAAACACGTCGTAGTTTTCGTACTCGGCTACGCGCTTCGGCGGTTCGAATCCCTCTTTGAGTGCCAGTCCGAAGAGTTCCGATCCAGGGTAAGGGTTGTAGGTTTGCACCGTGACGACCGTCGCCGGGATGATTTCTGTCATCTCAAGGGCCAGGTCAATGGTCCGGCGGATATCATCCCAGGTTTCCGTGGGATAGCCAATGATGAGCGGCGCGGTAACCGAGATTGGGTACTGAGCAATGAGTTTGAATTGATCGAGGATCCGTTGGCGGTTAAACCCCTTTTTTACCAGCTTTAGCATCCTGTCGCTACCGGACTCTATGCCGATGAAGATGCGCCTGACGTCAGAAGTGATTAATTGATCGAGGACGGCTTTGTTGATGCCATCAAGGCGGATCTGGCAGGTAGAGATTGCCATGCCGACCTTACGCGAAACCTCCAATATCTCGAGCATCCGTTTGGTGTGCGTCGATATCAAGTCGTCGACAAAGATCACGTTTGTTACGTCATGCTGTTTGCGTAGCAACGAAAGATTTTCTTGTAGGAACGACTGCGAGTGCGTCCGCCACAATCGTTCGGATGTCGTCGGCACCGAACAAAAGGTGCACTCGAACGGGCAGCCTCGGCTCGTTAGGAATTCGGCCGTCCGCTGGCCCTCGTAATCGACGATGTGATCCTCCATGTCAATGAGGGACCAATCTGGCTTGTATCGGTCGAGATCCCGAAGCATCGGCCGTTTACCCGTGTGAGCCATCTTTCCGTCTTGCATGAAGACAATCCCGAGGACCTTGTTCAACTCGCCGCCATTGGTTAAGCATTTGGCGAGGTCGATGCAAGTTTCTTCCCCGTCGCCATCGACGACGATGTCGATGAAATCCTCGTTGAGGCACATCTGCGGGTCGATCGTTGGATGCACTCCTCCCCAGACAATCGGGAGAGTAGGATTCCGTTGTTTAAGCCCTTCCGACAGGTCGGCCGCTATCTTTGTTTGCACGCCGGTGAGCACCGACAATCCAACGAATATCGGATCGATCTCGTGAATCTCATCAATAATTCTCTGCGTGTCTTCCGGGGCGAGGAAATACAGGCGCACGTCGAAACCTGCCTTTTTCAAGGCGTCGCCCATATAGAGAAGACCCAACGGATGGATATTCCGATCCTGCTCCGGTTTCACAAGTACAACAACTCGACCAGATCGACGCCCCTGTCCTGTCAACCATGAGACTGGGGCGGCCGGTTTGGATTGGGGCTCGACAGGCGATTCCTGTAGATGCAAACTCACCTCCTCGGGAAGGTACCTTACCGTAAAGAGGCGCTATATTTCAAAAGTTCACTGCCAGTGGACCAGTGAAGGAGTGCAGAGTCTATAGTTTCCAGACTGAGAACAGGCGGCGATAGAGAACGGTGAGGCCATGATTGGTCATCACACGCCCATCACGCCGATTGCGGTGGTACGCAAAGGACGTTCGTGACGAGGTCGCGTGCGCGGATTTCCGAGTGATGGGGCATGTAGTTGAAGCGGAACATACGATGCGGGCGAAACAGATATACCGAATAGCTCTTATGCAGCGCGTCGGTGAAGTGGCGATAAGGTGTAGTTCAATCACGGACCAGCACTACTGGTGCTGTGCGTTTCCACTATCGTGCTTGCGTCCTCAGATTCGCACTTGGGGTGAAACGTGTGCACGATGCACTGCGGCGACGTGCACACTTACAGCTAGTGCAGCTCGCTGACGTATTTGTGCATGAGGGTCACGACACCGAGCTCCAAGTATAGTCTCAAGGTAGATCAGGAGCGTAAGAAACATGTTTAAGGGCATCTATAAGAACAAGCGTGTCTTGGTCACCGGCCACACGGGCTTCAAGGGGTCGTGGCTGTCTGAGTGGTTGCTCTTACTAGGTGCTGACGTTGCTGGTTTTTCAATCGATGTGCCGACACATCCTTCTCATTTCGAAGAGACTGGATTAGCGAAACGACTCGTTCACCACTTCGAGGGTGACATTACTGATTACGGTGAGATAAGTAAGGCAGTGGAGGAGTTTAAACCAGAGGTCGTTTTTCATTTGGCTGCTCAGGCGATTGTTAACGTTGCCTACGAGAATCCGCGTCTCACATTTCAGACGAACATGTGCGGGATGGTCAACGTCCTCGATGCGATCCGCCGGAGCTCTTCGGTTAAGGCTGCGGTGCTGATTACTAGTGACAAGTGTTACGAGAATTTGGAATGGGAGTACGGTTATCGGGAGACAGACCGTCTCGGCGGTAAAGATCCCTACAGTGCATCCAAGGCCTGTGCGGAAATTGCCTTTAGTTCCATGTGCCGTTCGTTTTTCACGGCCGAGAAGTGCCCGCGGATCGCCACAAGCCGTGCCGGTAACGTGATTGGTGGTGGTGATTGGGCGCCGGATCGGATCGTGCCTGACTGTGTAAGAGCCTGGTCCCAAGGAAAAAGGGTAGTCATTCGTAACCCTGGGGCCATAAGGCCCTGGCAGCATGTGTTGGAGCCAGTCAGTGGGTATCTCTATTTGGGGGCTAGACTCTGGGAAAGACAGGAAAGCTTACACGGCGAATCGTTCAACTTTGGACCCAAGACTGAGTCAATTTACACGGTCGAGCAGGTGGTCGACGAAATGATCAAGACGTGGCCGGATGGCAGTTGGCAACTTGACAGCGAGAGGGTAGCGGGGCGTGAAGCCACCTTGTTAAGTTTGTCCTGTGACAAAGCTGCGCTCCGATTGGGCTGGCAGGCGACGCTTGATTTTCGCGAGGCAGTAGAAATGGTCGCTCAGTGGTACCGGGATTATTGCAGCGGAAAATATCAAGCCTTAGACCTTACGCGACAGCAAATCGGTTTCTATGAGCAAAAGGGCCGTGAGCGAGACCGGGTTTGGGTCACAGCGTGACCGGAGCGATGAAAAGACTTGGGTGTTCCACTTAGATCGTTGGACAGGCTAATCTCTCTGGGGGTACGCACGGACTCGTAATACGTTTTTTTGGAGAGTGTGACAGACACCGGACGTGGCAACTGCCGCGCCAGTTCTTACGAAATGACCACTAACTCCATCCGTTCAGCGGTTGTGGCCTGTGCGGTCGGTGTCATCGCTGGCTTTGCATATACCCTGTCGCCGGTAACGATCTGGTTTCTGCTGGCGACGGTGGTGCTCATGTTTGTCGCAGCCCGTGGTTCGGTGGGTCGCGAACGCGTGTGGTTGCTGTCACTGTTGTCCGTGGCCATTGGTCTGAGATTACTGGTGGTTGCCGCCGTGTTCTTGTCGACCGATGATGCCGCGACAGGTGATTTTGCTGCGATCCTGCCAGACGAGCCATATGTGGCCCGCCGGGCACTGTGGCTGCTAAACATCGCGCTCGGTGTTCCACTCGCCCCGGCCGACTATTCCGAATCGGTGAACGCCTATGGCTGGACGAGTCAGCATCATGTTCTGGCCTATCTCCAGCTTCAGTTAGGCGTGGCGCCGTACGGAATCCGTCTGCTCAGTGTCTTCTTGTACGTCGGAGCGACCGTCATTCTCTATCGCATCGTCCGGCCAAGCTTCGGCGGACTGGCAGCACTGATTGGCGTGGCCATTACGTTGTTCTTTCCCAGCTCATTCGTCTGGTCGATTTCGTTGCTTAAGGAGCCGTATCTGGCCTTCTTGGGTGCGATCGGGACAGGGGCCATAGTTACTGCAACCCGCACGGCGACGACGTGGAAGCGCGCCCTTTCTCTCTTAACGTTCGTGGCCGTGGTGATGTTCATGGGTACAGTGAGAACGGCAGCAGGAGTCATGCTTGGTAGTGGCGTTCTTCTAGGTCTAGCTACGGTAATTCTCGTCCGACGGCCACTTCTGCTTGCTGTCACGGTGGTGTTTGGTTTGGTCGTTATCTATTCGGCTTTCCAGCGCCCTTTCGTACAGCAGCAGGCAATCGACACGATTCGCCAGGCAGTCGCCGTCCACATTGGACATGTGAGGACAACTGGCTACGCCTACAAGCTGCTAGACCCTGAGATCTATCAGCAGGTAGTAGACGGCACGTCTCTGGATGAGGTGTCGCAGAGAGTAACGCCGGGGGCGGCTGCGCGCTTCGTGATTAGGGCGGCGCTCAGCTTTGTTCTGTTCCCATTGCCTTGGAGCCTGGACTCCACGTCTGGTGTCATGTACATCCCTGAACAGGTTCTATGGTTGTTACTCCATGTGCTTGCGCTCGGTGGAGTCATTGTCGGTGTTCGTAGGGATCCCACTTTGACGTTCGTGCTTCTTGGGATTATCTTCGTCAGCGGGGCGATTATTGCGATGTCAAACGGCAACTTTGGCACCCTCGTACGCATCCGGAGCATGGTGATGATGCCCCTTGCGTGGCTCGCCGGAATCGGAGTTTCAGGCTTCCTGGGCAGGGTCGCGATGCATTGCTATACTTCCGGAAGCGTAGCGAAACGATTGGAATTACAACCTGGTGCGACTGCTGGACAATAACGGGCGCCTATTTGGCAAAGTAAACATCATCGACGCGGCGGTGCTGCTCATCCTTTGCCTTCTCATACCACTGGCGTACGGTGCGTACCTCCTGTTTCGGACATTACCTGCACGGATCATCGCCTTGGAGCCGGCCGTTGTACAAGTTGGGACGGCTCAGGTCGATGTTCGTGGAGAGAACCTGCGCCCGTATCTGCGTGTCGCGATCGGAACGGTAGATGGCACACTTCTTTTCGGAGACCCTAGTTCCGGTGTCTTAAGACTACCGTTGCTTGAGCCAGGACCTTATGACATCGTGTTGTACGACGAAGCCCGGGAGATCAGTCGGCTGTCGGATGGGTTGACGGTTGGTGCTGTGATTCCACCGGTTCCGCCCGCTTCTGACGTGGAGTTGAGGGCGCTTGGTACTTTCTTGAGCCTGGAAGCGACGCGCGCCACGGACTTGTCCCAGGCGTTCCCCACCCTGAGCGGAGACTGGGGACACGTGGTCGGTGCGCTAGAACCTCAAGCTGCTTTCCAGTACCTGGAAGCAGGTGCGCTGCCCGTCGCAGATGGGCAGTTCTACATTAAGGCTGTTCTGCAACTTCGCTGTGTGCTGGAAGGTGTCACATGTCGCGGTCCAAACGGAATGGTCCGGGTGGGGAACCAAATACCGATCGACGTATCCGATGGGGTTAGCAACTTCGTGATTGAGGAATTACATCCCGTCTATCAGAGCCAAGTCGACCTGTTGGTTCGTGCGGTCCTGCCTATAGGGGTGTTCGGTACGCTGACAGATTTCGCGTTCGAGTGCGCCTTCTGTTCCGTCCCGGTGAAGGATGAGACCGACGCCGCTTTCCCCGCTCGTGACGCCCTGCGACCTTCCGTCATCTCCACAGAGCTCATGGGCCAGTTTGCGGATGGAACGGGAGTAGTGATGATGTTGGTTCGCGTTGCCGTGGTGAGAGTTGATGATGCGTGGGTTCATCACGGCGTTGCACTTCGCCTTGGCGACGAGTTCACCATTCGGACTTCCGCCTATGAAATCAACGGGCTCATTGCCGACATCAGGCCCTGACAACTGTCGGTGCCAGGAACTACTAGTCGAGTGGTCACGGGAATTCGTCTGATTGCTAGCCGGAGTGGAATAGTTAGAACCACAGGCGCGACGCTTCGCGCGCTTATTAAGAGGCGTACGCTGTCACGTGCGTTTGGTGATTCGACCATCGTGATGACACGGTGGAAGTCGGGTCCGCGACTGTCTGATGGCGCGGGTAACGTTCTTGTCAATAGCAGCGGTTTAGTGTGGCTGCTGGAGAGGCTTTTTGGATTCGGCGCGGCTGGCTGGCGCGCCTCCATTTCGAGGCGGTTATTCGGTCAGCTTCTGGAATCTCTGTCGCGGAGTAAGACGGTGCGAATTCGTCTGATTGGATGGAGCTTTTTTGGTGCAATCAGCACAAAGTTTTTCATGGAGGGGATGCCAGCGATTCTCACCGTTCCAACGATGGGTCTCGGATGGATCATTGCGATTCCATGCGCCGCAGCATGCATCTTGAAGCCGGACGCTGTGGTTGCGGCCTGGGACCGTTCTGGTATCCGGAAGCACTTGCATCGAAAACTCGTTGCTCCGCCCCGGCGTCGCGGCTAGATGTGTGCTATCTCCTGCTTGTGAGTCAAGGATCTGACCCGTAAGTTCTTGATAGACCGGCAGGCCGGAGGCGGTTTACTTGGACCCGTCCAGATCCTGGGCTTGGGTCCGTCATATGCGCTTACTGGGGGAGTGTTGTCTCTACTGTAAGTGAGAGAGCGGAGCACTGCGTTAAATTGCTTTGTGTGTTCCACAACCTCCTCCATCGAAGAGTTAAGGTGGGAAGTCGCGTCGGGGGTTCCGTGTGTGTAGCCCGCCGGAAATACTGGTTTTCCCGCTTAGGTACAAGAACCTATCGAAATCCAGGTGCAGTGCATCACTAGGTACTCCAAGTAAACACTTCAGACGATCACATCACGCAGGCAACACTTACGGGCAAGGTCAGAGTTGCTTTCGTCCTTGCAACATCTTCCGTGAGTAGCTGTTCCTTACCTGAAAGGACACGTCAGGTGCGTGAATATGAGGCGGAATCGGTTGCAGTACATGTTGCCACCGAACGGTATGGCCGATGAGTGTAGTGTTTCACTTGCGAGTTCATGAGTCAGACACCGTTTCTGCCGGCGTAGCCCCTTCACTGGTTGCGTGCCGTACTCGAACTGTGTGTGGTCGGGTCCAGGCAGAGTAAAGGTGTGTCCTGCACGGACGCAACTGCCGAGTTCGCGTGTCTCTTCCGGGTTGGGCTTGGCCTCAGGCGCATGATGGTGTTCTATAAGGGGGCGGACAAGTGCTTACTGGAAGGGCCGATGCAGGACATCAATTTTTTGAACGATGTTTCCAGCACGGTGTTGGGTCCGGCAGGTTGGTGACTTTAGGCCAATGAGTCAACTTTCTCCTTTTCTTGAAGCTCTGCGAGCCGCGTTTGGCGATGGCCGTGACAAGTACGCGGCGCACGAGCGATCAACACCCATCTTGCAGGATTTAGCGGCCTCACCCGAAGCGTTTACGGAAATTCTTATGCGGCACCTCGCGCTTCCCGATGCGCTCACCCGGATGCACTATCCGGTCGTGTCGTTCGACATCGAGGCGAACATGTATTTCGGCCTGGTTGCCAACTGCTGGATACCGCGGCTCGGGGGTGGTACCAACCTCTCGACGAAGGCAATTCATCACCATGGGCAGATGTTGTTGACGACGGTAACGGCGTTCGGGCCCGGGTACGAACATTGGCTGTTCACGACGCCAACGGTGTTGGACAAGGCAACCGAGATGTACACGATGGGCCTGGTCGAACGGGTCCTTCATCCCACGGGGCATGCTTCCTTTGTCGACGCGAACGCCGCGCACGTGCCGTTCTTTCCTCCGTCGCTATCGATCACGTTTGCACTCTGGAGTAGCTGTCAACCGACGTCATGGAAGGATTCTCTCAAGCACGTGCCGGCATTACACAAGCACAGCGGTAAGCTTCGACGAATAGCGGCGAAGATCGGTTTCACGCGTGCACTTGATCTGAACGTTCCCGAGTACTTTGATTTCTTTCCGACGCCGGAAGGGTTCCGTGGGATGAAGGACCGCAAGGAGTTTGAACGCGGTCCGAACGAAGACTATCTGTACAGTCTCTTCCACGTCATTCAAGGCACCCTGAACGAGGAGGTGGGGCAGGCGATCGGCTCGCAGCTCGAATTTACACCCGCGCAGAACCGGGCGATCGTCGAACGACTACTTGATGATCTCGCGTCCGGTCGTCTGATCACGGGCCGCCTGTCGCCCGGTCACTCCGACGTGTCCTTCGCGAATTTTCCAGGAGAGCCGATCGAGCGTGCACTGGACGCGTGCGCGGCCCGGCTGTCCGTTCCTTCACCATAGAGTTTTTGTGGGTGCTAACTCTTTCCTGCGCCGCGTCGTCAAGGCCGCGTTGTATCCCTTCCTCAACGAGGACAATTACATCTATTTACAGGCCATTGCGAAAGCTAATGATATCTGGCGGGGAAACTCGGCGGAGCCCGAGCTCGACATAGTACCTCTGGCAGTGGACCTCGGAGACGAAGTGCTGGATTTAGGTGCGAACTACGGGTTCTACACGTACCCGTTATCGAAGGCGGTGGGGACGTCCGGGCAGGTCTACGCCTTCGAGCCCGTGCCATTCACCTTTCGTGTACTGGTCATCGTCTGTCGTCTCTTCCGGCTCCGCAACGTCACGCTAGTCCGCAAGGGGTGCAGCAACCGTGCGGGCCGGGTCACTTTCACAATTCCGGTGCAGTCTTCTGGAGCGCTTGGCACCGGTCAGGCCTACATCGGCGTGAGAAACGACGACCGGCCGGGAGCGGAGACTCAGGTGCGCTGGCATAAGACTACATGTGTAGAGTGCGACGTCGTATCCCTCGACGACTATCTGCCGCCGCTGACGCGGCTATCGCTCATCAAGTGCGATATCGAAGGTGCGGAACTGCTTGCGTTACACGGGGCGGTACGGTTGGTCGACCAACACCATCCCACGGTGATCTGCGAAATCAATCCGTGGTTCCTCGACGGCTTCGGTATTCGGCTTGAGGACCTGGTCACGTTTTTCACCGACCGTGGTTATGGTTTCTATCGCTACACAGACGGGAAGCAGCTGGTACGGGTGCCGTCGCTCGAGACAGTGAACGAGGACAACTACGTGTTCATTCACCCCGACCGACAGCTCCCCTTGCGCCCGCTGATGGACGCTGACTGATCGGGTGGATGTCAATCGATCGTAATTCTGCGCGTCGCTCACGTGTGTTGTTCGTTTCGTACAATGGCCTGATCGAGCCACTTGGTCCGACGCAGGTGCTGCCGTACGTGTGCGGCCTGGCCGAGACGTTCGACCTGACCGTACTCTCATTCGAGAAGCCGGTCAGGTCCCCTGCGGATGACGCAAGTGACACTGAGGCAACCGCCTCAATGCTCGCAGTGCACGGGATCAAATGGTTCCGTCTTCGATACCATAAGCGTCCTTCACTGCCGGCGACGCTCTACGATATTGCTACGGGCATCAGGCGAGCCGTGCGAGAACACCGTAGGGATCCGTTCGACCTATTGCACGCACGCGGCTACGTGCCGGCTGCGATCGCCCTGGGTGTGAAGCGACGCGTCGGTGTGCCGTTTCTCTTTGATATCAGAGGCCTGCAGGCTGAAGAGTACGTAGACGCGGGACACTGGGACCCCCGTGGTGTTCGGTTTCGCCTCACGAAGTGGGTCGAGCGGCGAGTGCTGCGCACCGCCGACGGGATTGTGACCTTGACCGAGGCGATTCGACCGGTGCTTCGTGGATTCAAGGGCCTGCAGCAGCGCGCGGCGTTACCCCCGTGGAGTGTCATTCCGTCGTGCGTGGATTTAGAACACTTCCAGTTCGATTCCGAAGCGCGGGCACGCATCCGGGGTGAGCTTGGCATCGGTGATCGTCCAGTGCTCGTTTACTCCGGCTCGGTCGGTACATGGTATCTGCTCGATGAGATGCTTGACTTCCATCAAGCTGCGCGAGAGCGGTGGCCGGGGTTGTATCTGTTGGTCCTCGTTAATCGTTCGCCTGATGCTGTTGAGGACGCGATGCGCGCGCGCGGCATCCCAGCTGACGACTTCACTGTGACCTGGGCACATCACCAGGATGTACCTGCGTATCTTTCTGCTGCGGATGCGGGCATGGCGTTTATTCGTCCGTGTCTGTCGAAGCGTTCGTCCTCTCCGACGAAGTACGCTGAGTATCTCGCATGCGGGCTTCCGCTGGCCGCCAATGCGGGATGTGGGGACGTCGAGGCCCTGTTCAGCGAGGATGGACCGGGTGCGCTTGTGTCGGTGCATACCCGTGAGGCGTATTACGCGGCCGCTGACCGGTTGCGCGAGTTGTCCACCGCCGCCAATCGACGGCGCTGGCGTGCGGTTGCGGAGCGTAAGTTCTCAGTTACAGGTCGTGCTCTTCCTGCGTACCAGGCGCTGTACTCACTGATCTTACAACGCCGGCCGCGGTATCGCGGGCTGTTCGTGACGCCGTACCCGCTACACTGCGCACCTAGTCAGCGGTTGAAATTCGAACAGTACTACAGGAGTTTCGAAGACCACCAGATCGAGGTCGTGACTTCGTCGTTCGTTGGCCCGGCACTTTGGCGCGTGCTGTACCGCCGGGGGCACTTCTTCACCAAAGCGCTGCTTGGCGCACTCGGGCACCTACGACGGCTTTGGGACCTGTGGCGGGCCGCCGATTTCGACTTCGTCTACGTGCACCTGTGGGCGTTGCCGTTTGGGCCGCCCTGGTTCGAGGAGCATCTTGCTAGGCGCGGGGTGAAAGTCATTTACGACATCGACGATTTGATCTATTTGCAGCGGGCGAGTAGCGCGAACCAGTTCATGCGCGTACTGCGCCGTCACGACCGGGTCAGTCGGATCATGCGGGCTGCGTCACACGTCATCGTTTGCACCGAGCACCTGCGCAAGTTTGCGTCCGACTACAATGCCAACGTCACGAACATTTCGTCGACGATCGACACGGAGGTATATCAGCCGCGAGAGCATTCCAGCGATCGGGAGTGTGTGACGATTGGTTGGAGCGGCTCACACAGCACGGTGTCTTACCTGCATGCGCTAGCGCCAGTGTTTCGTGAACTGAACGAGCGCTTCGATTTGCGGATCCTCGTCGTTGGGGACTCGGAGTTCCGCATGGACGGTGTCGCTGTCGATGCGCGCCAGTGGTGTCTCGAGGATGAAACCACCGTGCTCGGCCAGATGGACATCGGGGTCTATCCGTTACCAGACGAAGAGTGGGTTCTCGGGAAGAGCGGTCTGAAGGCACTTCAGTACATGGGGATGGGCGTGCCCACTGTTGCTTCCCGCATCGGTGCGGCGTGCGAGTTCATCCGCGACGGCGAGAACGGGTTCCTTGCCTCATCACCAGATGAGTGGGTGGAGAAAGTCGCACGCCTCATACAGGATCCAGGGCTTCGCGCGCGTATCGGTCACGCTGGCCGCGCGACGGTCGATCAGCGGCACAGCGTCAGTGTGACGGCGCCGGTGTACCTCAGCATCATCGAGTCGGTACTTAATCAGGATTCCATGCCCGCTAGTGCGGCTGGTCAACGCATCTGACTGATAAGGTTTCTCGTGGTTCTCATTAAGGAAACACAGGATTATCAGCGCGGCGGGACCCAGAAGGATGAGTACTCTGCCGCCGATGTAGTCACCGTTCCTTGTCCGTTCTGCGGTAGCGAGCACCGCCGTCTTGTGTACCGCGAGCATGGCGCGTTGGAGGTCTCGCGCTGTGAGGCTTGCGCGCTCATTTACACCAGCACTCGGGCTGCGGCACCGGAGCAGGTGTACTGGGGTGACGCCGACCGGTACTTTGAAGAAGCACGGCTGATCTTTCAGGGGAAGGCCGCACATCATCGCGATCCGAATTACCTGGAGGAACTGCGTTTCCTCAAGCGGTACAAGAGGCACGGCCGTTTTCTCGACGTGGGCTGTAACATGGGGATGCTGTTACGGCACGTCAAATCCATGGGATGGACCGGCATCGGTGTCGAGCCGTCGCCGACGCTATCGAGGATGGCCATCGAGCATTTCGGACTGGACGTGTATAACTGCTTTCTGCACGAACTCCCCGAGCGCGAGCAGGCCTCATTCGACGTCGTTGCGCTTAGCGATGTCTTCGAGCACATCGTGGATCCACTCCCGCTTCTCGCGCAAGTTGCCGGCTATATGAAGGCCGATGGCGTGCTCTATATCAAGGTGCCGAACGCTCGCTGGAACCTGTTCAAACAGGCCGTTCTGAAGCTGCTCGGCCGCGCACCGAAGCAGGGTGTGTGGGATTCGTACGAGCACGTCGTGCACTACACGGACCACACGCTCACCCGCATGCTCGAGCGCGCGCAGTTCGAGGTGGTTACGATGACCATCGGACGGCCGGTGCAGTTGCCGATCTGGCACGAGCACGTCGGCCACTACTATCTCTACCCGACACCCTTTCTGTGGGACCTGAAGCGTCAGCTGGGGCGCTCGGCATGCTACTGGCTGTCGTTTGTCGAACGTGCGGGCCGGTTTGGCACAATCGGGTCGTTGGCGCCGAACATCGTAGCTGTGGCGAAGCGTGCCCAGTAAGTCACCCTGTGATCCAGTCGTTTACGGTGGGCGCCTTATTTAGGACGTCGCACGTATGAGGGCGGAGTTAGGCGTAATTCCAAGACACTGACCAGTTACCTCGTGGCGGTGAGCATGAGCAACGGATGATGTCTCCCCTGAAACTAACGGGGTTCTTGGCCCCACTATACCGGCGCTGGCTAGAGATCGGATTGGTGCTGCTCGGCGCGTGGTCGATGGTGGCGGTGTCAGCTGCCTACGCGAGCATGGAATACACGTCCGACGGATTTCATGTTTTCACGGCGCTACGAAACACCCTTCACGGAGTTGGCTTCTTCTACGAAGGGCCGACTTACGGATATCTGCTCGGGGTTCATTCGTACCTGACGCTGCTGTTGCTCTTGCCGGTGCTCGCAATCTTTGATTCTCCGCTGACCCTCGGCCTCATCGCACCGCTCTGTCACATCGTTGGTGCGTGGGTGTTCTTCAGGATCTGTCAGGACTTCCTCCTCGAGGACGACACACTGGCCGCGGTCGCGGCCGTGCTGTACCTGTTTTTTTCCCCGTCGTTCTCGATGATGACCCACATCTATCTGTTCCAGGCGGATCAGTTGTTTGAGCCTCTCTTCATGGCGGCCGTGTACTTCGGTTTCGCCGGCCGGTGGAAACTCGCACATCTGTTTGCCGTGCTGGTGCTGTTTTTGAAGGAAGAGTACCTGGTTGTGTACCCGTTGATGTTCGTCTTGGTTTGGTACGCTGCCAGGCGCTCAGGACGTATTACGACGATGTCAACGCGCCGCGCGCTGCAGCAGGCAGCTCTTTGGGGTGGTTCAGCACTCGTCTGTCTGGGTGTGCTGATGTACTTCAGGGGCCTCAATCCGTACTCGTACGGTGTCAGACTCCCGTACTTCAATCTCCCGTGGGTTTCATGGGGTATCAGTATCGATGCGATCGTCTTCTTCCTTCGACCGCTCGTTCCGCTGGTGGTCGTACTCGCGTGGTTGCCGCTGAGGACGCGGAGGCCTCTCTTTGTGGCACTGCTCGCGATCCTTGTCGTCCGATTCGGGATGCAAATCTACATTTACAACCGGATCCCCCAGTACCACTGGAACAACGTGGTGCTGGCTCCGGCCGTGTTCCTGTCCATCGCGTTGTTCGTATTCCCATATCTGTCGCAGGTTACTCGGATGCAACGGCGGGCACTTATCGCGGCCATGTCTCTGGGGATCCTGGTGTGCCTGTGGGACGTGCGGCAGGGAAATCACACACGATACGTGCTCCTACACACTGTCACAGAACGAGGAGCCTGGAATCGCGAATTGACGGTGCAACTCGACCAGTTGGCCGCGGCAATGCCGGAGAGCCGCTCACCACGGGATTTCATCATCCTGCCGCAGTACACGTTCGCACCGCTGTTGAAAGGTCGATCCGCTGTCGGGCTCAACATCCTGATGACCGATCTGGATATGGAGGACGTCGAACGTCGTCCGGCGCTGTTGCGCGAGGCCGCGTATGTCGTGCTGCCGAAAGAGGAAACGGCAGTTCTACCGTTCGATCCAACGAACGTGCCGCAACGGTTTTTCCAGACGCACCACTTGAAGGTAGAGACACGCGACTACTACTTGTATGGAAAGCGCGAGTGACCCCGATACGCTGTGCCCACCCTGCGGGAAGCTACGCTGGCACCGCGCGGGTGAGGTGCCGATTCAGGCGCTCATTTTTAGGAGAGTAACGTGAGGATTACTTTGCTCGATCCTAAGGTGCGTAGGACGGAATGCGTGAACCGAGATTTCATGGCAGGTTACGGATGGGCCTTTCACGTGGGAAAATCTCCGCTGGCCAGGCTCATCGAGTTGGTGAAGAAAAGGGGTGAAAAGCTGCCCCTCATGAGCTTTGGTTATCTCGCAGCTGTTTTGCATGCGAACGGCCATGAGGTGAGGGTGTCTTCCGAGGAATTCGCCGATGCTGACTTAGTGATTCTCCCCTCCTCGATGGTGGAATACAGCAATGAAATCGAGTGGGCCACCCGCATCAAACAGCAGGGCATCAATGTGGGCTTTGTGGGTCCGTTTGCAACGGCTCGACCGGATCTGTTTTTACCTCATTGCGATTTTGTCATTAGCGGAGAACCTGAAGAGGCCGCCATGAGAATCAGCGAGAGCTGGTTGCCGGAGGGAGTGGTGGTGAGTAAACCCATCGTAAAGGTAGACGAACTGCCGTTCCCTAAATGGGATCTATTTCCGATAGAAAGCTATTCGTACCTTCCGGCCTTAAAGGAGCGGCCCTTCTTGCCCATTCTGTCTGGCCGAGGTTGCTACTACACATGCGATTATTGTCCCTACAAGGACTTTTACCAGTGGAGAAACAGAAGCGTCGATAACGTGATGGCGGAAATTGAGCATCTAGTGGACAAGTTCGGCGTGAGAGCGATGCTGTTTAGAGACCCGATTTTCTCGGCGCCCAAGCAGCGAGCCAGGGAGATTAGCGAGGAGTTTATCAAGCGAAACATTAAGCTTCGATGGGCCTGTGAAACACGGTTAGATCTCCTTGATGAGGAGCTCCTGGAGGTCATGTACGAAGCGGGTCTACGGGTGGTCAATGTGGGGGTCGAGTCATCGAGTGACACGATCTTGAGGAATGTGAAGCGCAGGCCCATCACAGTCGACCATCAGGAAGCGATGATCCGGTATTGCGACAAGTTGGGAATCCGGGTTACCGCCTTTTATGTGTTGGGTCTTGACGGTGACACGCCGGAGACCATCGCCGACACTGTCCGCTACGCCAAAAAACTCAACACCCATGCGGCCCTCTTTTTCATCAATACGCCGTTTCCGGGGACTCCGCCTTTCGATAAGGTCAAGGACAGGCTGCTTACGCAGACTTGGGAACAATTTGATTGCTATACCCCTGTGGTGAGGCATGATCATTTGTCTCCCCAACAGCTTTCCAAGCTCAAGGAAAAGGCCTTCTTGAGCTATTATTATCGCCCTCGCTACGCTGTGAGTTTCCTCCGAAGAGTCTTCCGAGACCTGCTCGATCCATTGTGAAAGATAAGCCCTCGATACTTTTAACGGGAGGAACAGGCTTCGTCGGAAGGAACCTGGTGGATAAGGTTTCCGAACGATGTGAGAACCTCCGAGTCTTGGTTCGACCTAGCAGCGTGACCGAGCGTCTGGTGGGAAAGGTAGAGCTCGTCTATGGAGACCTGTGCGATTTGAACTCCCTATTGCTATGTCTGGACGACATCGATGTGGTCATTCACTGTGCCGCATTGATGAGCGATAAGGATCACCTGCCACCGGAGGACTTCTATCAGCATAATGTTATCGGCACGGAAAACGTGTTGAAGGCCTGCCTGGGGAAGGATATCAAGCGGTTTATCCATGTTTCCACGGTCGGCGTCTACGGCGCAACTGGTCTGGAGCCAGTCGCTGAGGACGAAGGTTACGGGAAGGATCTCTCCGTCTACGAAGGGTCGAAGGTCGAAGCGGAAGGCGTGGTACTTCGCTACTCATCCCACTACAAACTGCCGGTGACTATTGTAAGACTGGGTCTTTTGTACGGGCCCGATATGTCCTATGGCTGGCCGGATGTTCTGCGGCGGATGGAAAATGGGAAGATGCGCATCGTTGGGAGAGGCGACGCTATGCTTCAACTGACTTACATCGACGATGCCATCCGGGGGATGCTCATGACCTTGGGCAATCCCCGGGCTCGGGGCGAAGTCTACAATATCTGCGGAAGAGAGGTTCGCTCCGTTAAAGAGATTTTCGCGAAAATGACAGATCTCTTAGGGGTTTCGCGGCCCCGGTCGGTCCCCTATGAGATGGTCTACTCCGCCGCTCTTCTGCTCAGGTGTGTGCCGAGGTTGCTCAAGCCACAATCTCTTTCTTTGCTCTCAACTCATCGAGTGCGCTTTTTCAAGGACCATCGTGTCTACGACATTTCCAAGGCGAAGGAGCATCTCGGGTACATCCCGGAGATCGACGTCAACGAGGGTATGAGAATGATGGTGTCCGAGTATCTGGAACAGCGTGACGTCGCTTAGATCCCATGCAGGAACCCAAGTCAAGTCCGTCTGAAATGGACTTAACGCGGCAAACGCTTTCGATCGTTATTCCCGCCTTCAACGAGGCAAGAGCGATGCCGGTGGCCATGGAGGCCATTACGCGGTACCTTGATGGACAGGGGATTCTTCAGGAATACGTGTTGGTCGACGACCGCAGCACCGACGACACGTTGGATGTCCTGGAGTCCTTGACGGATGGACGGAATGCCGTGGTGCTCAGGAATTTCCAGAATATGGGCAAAGGGTTTTCGATCAGGAGGGGAATGCTTGAGGCGTCAGGTGCGTATGTTCTCTTTACGGACGCGGATCTCTCGACACCGATTGAGGAGTTGGGAAAGATGCTGCCCTATCTGGCGGACGGCTACGATGTCGTGATCGGATCCCGGCGCATGCCCGAATCCGAGATTGTGCTCCATCAGGCCTGGCATCGAGAGCTTCTGGGTGAGGTTTTCTACAAGCTGATACATACTTTTTTTCTTTCCGGCATCAACGATATCAACTGTGGCTTCAAGATCTTCAGCAAGAAGGCGTCGCAGGAACTGTTTCGTCGACAGACCATCAACGGATGGGGGTTTGATGCGGAAGTTCTTTATCTTGCGACAAAACTTGGTTTTAGGGTCAAGGAGGTCGGGGTCAAATGGTCTGATGCCAGGGACACCAAGGTGAAGGTCGCGTCGGCCGCCATCAACACCCTCGGTGAGTTAGTCAAAATCAAGATCAACGACTTAAAAAAACGGTACGAGTAAACCTCGATCGCGCCCCATGGGTGCGTGGAAAGTGGCACAACTACACGAAAGTAAGAAAAGGGAGGAGTGACCAGCTAGAACAAGCGGGGTCACCACAGTTTATGACGTTACTGGCCAAGGTTGTGAAGCCGAGTGTCTATGAGAGACCCAAGCCTGTTCGATACATGCAGCCGGCCAATCCGGTACACCTGGATGACGCGTTTTCCGCTTATGCCAACCCTCATCTGGAATCGACTCGCACCATCACTCTGATCAAACCGCCAACGATCTTTTCCAAGAACTCCTACAGCATTCCCGTGACTCAGCCCATCGGTTTGGCTTACCTGGCTGCTGTACTCGAGAAGTGTTCCTACAGTGTGAACATTCTCGATTGTCCGGGCAGAGATGTGAATCGGATCCGTTTCACCCAAAACGGCCGTTTCAAGGTCCAGGGATTGGATGCGAAAGAGTCTCTGGAATTGATCGATCCTGAGACCGATGTGCTCGGCGTTTCCATTATGTTCTCCCAGGAGTGGCCCTACATTCGTGAATACATCAACATGATCCGTGAAGCCTTTCCGGATGTGACGATCGTCGTTGGCGGAGAGCACATCACGGCCATGATCGAGCATTCGTTGCGTGAGTGTCCGGCTATCGATTATGCAGTGATAGGAGAAGGAGAACTGACTCTACTGGAGTTGGTGTTCAAGTTGCGCACCGGGCAACCGGTGGATGGTATGAATGGAATCGCTTATCAAGACGGCGACACGATCGTAAAATCTGGCCTATCCCCGCGATTGGCTGAGATTAAAACGATGCCTTGGCCAGCGTGGCATCTCATTGATCTGGATGCTCATTTTAGTCCCAATTTCACGATGGGGATCGGCCATGGCCGGAATATTGCCATGCTGGCGACTCGAGGTTGCCCCTACCAGTGCACCTTTTGTTCAAGTCCAACTATGTGGACGACCCGCTACGTGACGCGTCAGGTGAGTGATGTGGTCGATGAGATTGAGTTTTATATTGACAGGTATGGTGTCAATAGCATCGAGTTTTATGATTTGACGGCGATCGTCAAGAAACAATGGATTTTGGATTTCATATCGGAACTAGACCGCCGGGAAATCAAGATTTCCTGGCAGCTCCCGTCTGGGACGCGGTCGGAGAGTCTGGACGAACCGGTGATCCGTGGTTTGGCGAAAACAGGCTGCGAGTTTCTTGTCTATGCTCCCGAAAGCGGCTCACAGAGAACGCTGGACATGATCAAAAAGCGCGTAAAACTGAAGAATCTCGAAAAGTCCGTCAGGACTGCCGTGCGTCATGGCGTGGTGGTGAAGATTAACTTCATTGTTGCCTTTCCTTTCGAGACCCGGGCGGACATGATCAAAACGGTGCTCTTTGCCTGGAAGCTCGCGCTCATGAACGCTGATGATTGTAATATTTCGGCGTTCGCGGCCTATCCAGGATCTGAACTCTTTGACCGACTGGTTCAAGAGGACGCCTTTGGTGAGATTGACGACACGTATTTTGAAGGTCTGATGGAGCAATTCGATTTCACGATCACACGGAATATTTGTCGCCAGGTTGAACCGCGAGAGGTTTTGTTTTACAGAGTGGTGGGGATGTTCGTGTTTTATGCGATTAGTTACTTGCGATCGCCTAGTCGATTGGTTCGTTTGGTGAGACCGTTGTTTCAAAACAGACCGTTTCGCCCACACAATCTTTTTGAGCAGCGCATCTACGATTTGATCGTACGCTGGAGAAACAGTAGGACTTCACAACTTCCAGAAACCGTGGGCCATTGACATGAATCTGTGGCGCATCCAGTTTCACGACGTGAACGAGGACTGGAAAGTCTCGATCGGACGCGTTCGGCGTCGGATTGCCGACTTTATCGAAGTACGCGGCAAGTAACCATTGGCGCAGTCTATCAGCACAAACCTAAGATCCCGCCACCACCTAGGGTGTCTAGTTCCGTAGGAGCGGCCGACAAGACTGCCATCCAGCCGGTGTAAGTCCAGTCGTGTCAATTGCCCATGTCGGACGCGTAGCTATATCACGGCCCGCAGGAGGTAACTCGGCGAGCCAAGCGTGGGGGTAAACGGCCCGGCTGCACTCACCGAGGTGGTGCGGTAGGAGCAACCTGGGGGCTTAGCGAGCGAGAGAGCCTGAAGATTACCGAATGACTGCAGCCTCGAAAAGGCACGCCGGCGGACGTTGCTGGGTAGGCTGAGATTCGCATACGAAACCCCTTATGGGAGGGTGAAGGCCGATGCGCCGGGGGAAGGAGTGGGCAGAGGCGCCCTGGAGCAAGGGGCCAAGTGCCTTCGCAGGGATTGCAGAGATAACGCCGAGAAGGGTCACCGCCTCAACACGAAGGATGACGGCCTCGAGGATCGAGTGCTGGTGGCGATGAATGAGACCGGTGTGACCCAGTTCTTCTTCTTGGATACCGTGCTGCCAACACTGGTGAAGTGGGTGGTGTAGGGAGATGCCGAGGATCAGCCTGTGCGTGCCGACGTACAACCGTGCCGCTTTGCTGCGTCAGTGCGTATCATCACTACTCGGCCAGACAGCGGACGGTATCGAGGTTGTCGTGGTCGACAACTGTTCGACCGACGGGACACTAGATATTGTTCGTGAGTTCTTGCCTGACAGCCGATTCCGTTTCGTGCGAAACGCCACGAATATTGGACCCCAGGAGAATTGGAATCGCTGTGTGGAGATTGCGCAAGGTGACTTTATCGCTATTTGCCACGATGATGACTTCTATGTTTCGTCCTATGCTGAAGAGTGCAGCGCCTTCCTCAACCGGCACCCGTCGGTTGGGTTCGTCCATTGCGGGTACACCGTCACGGACGGTAACGCAAAGTCGCTGCGCCAGTTTCTCGCTTACCCGGCGGATCGTGTGATCCCATCGAGGGTCAGTTTCCTGCAGTTCCTCCGGGAGTCACACAATATCGCGTTCTCGTCGGTGATGGCTCGGCGATCTACGTACGCAGCAGTGGGACGTTTCCGTGATGGGTTGATCTGTGGTGATTACGACATGTGGCTCAGGATGGCACTTCACGCGGACGTTGGCTTCCTGAGTCGCTTACTCGTGTACTACCGCACGCACGACGATAGTATGTCGCTCGGCGTGCCCATTAGCCGTTGGTGTGACGAACACCTGATGATCATTCGAGACAACATTGCGCTCGCAGCCGAAACCGTGCCGTTTCTACGCGATCAGCAGGAGAACATCCTTCAGCAGGCACGTGTGCTGTGGGCCCGTCGCGGCTATCGGGAAGCCTTGTCGCGGATCTCGTACGGGAACGTAGAGGGAGCAAGGGACTGTCTGAGTGCGGCCAGGTCGCTGGCGACCTCACCGTTGGTCCGCCTACAGATCTGGATGGCACAACTGATGATGTCACGCGTAGGGGTTGCATGTCTGCGAACCCTACGACCAGCGTGGCAGTACCTTCAGCGAGGGTAACTGGATTGAAGGACACACTGCGGCTACTACGAGCACACAGGGACAGGACACATGACACATAGCAACCGCTCGCCGTCGGTGGTGATTCTGTGCGGTGGGATGGGCACGCGTCTCCGTGAAGAAACTGAGATTCGGCCGAAGCCAATGGTCGACATTGGGGGGCGACCGATCTTGTGGCACATCATGAAGTCGTATACGCGTTACGGTTTTAGGGACTTCATCCTGTGCTTAGGATACAAGGGAGAGGTCATAAAGCGCTTTTTTGCGAATTATGACCTCTTGATGAACGATTTCACCCTAACGCTAGGGTCCCGTGGCGGCAAGGTCGACATCCACAAGACCGACGAGAACGATCACGACTGGAGGGTTACGCTGTGTGACACGGGGTTGAAAGCGAAGACCGGTGCGCGTATCAAGCGCGTCGAGAAATATATCGACTCTGACATCTTTCTGCTGACGTACGGTGACGGGGTTACGGATTTGGACATCCGCGCATTACTCAAGTTCCATGAATCTCATGGTCGGATCGGAACAGTGACGGGTGTCGTTCCACCTTCGCGCTATGGCGAGCTAGATATTCAGGGTCGTCAAATCGTGGCCTTTCGTGAGAAGCCACGTCAGGGCGATGGTTCGATCAGTGGTGGCTACTTCGTGTTCAATCGCAAGTTTCTCGATTACCTGTCCGACGACGACGAGTGCGTGTTGGAGCGTGAGCCGCTTGAGCGACTCGCACGGCAAGGGGAACTCATGGTTCACCTGCATGATGGTTTCTGGCAGTGCATGGACACCTACCGCGACTACGAGTACCTGAAGCGTATTTGGGAACGTGGCAATGCTCCGTGGAAGGTGTGGGACTAAACGCCGCGGACGGAGTGGAGAGACCAGATGATCGACGGAGTGATGATTACGCCACTGACACGGATCTCAGACGAGCGCGGAAGCGTGATGCAGATGCTGAGGTGTGACGCGTCAGCGTTTGAAGGGTTCGGGGAGATCTATTTCTCGAGTGTGTGGCCGGGAGCGATCAAGGGGTGGCACCTGCACACGGATATGACACTCAACTACGCTGTCGTCTGCGGTCACATCAAGCTGGTGCTATACGACGATCGTGAGGACTCTCCGTCGAAGGGCGAGATCCAGGAGGTCTTCACGGGCGACGATAACTATTGTCTCATTCGTATTCCACCCATGGTATGGAACGGGTTCAAGGGGTTGGGTGCGGAGCGTGCCATCGTCGCGAACTGTGCAACGATTCCTCACGATCCGACAGAGATCCAGCGGCTCGATCCGTTCGCTGGCGGGATTCCGTACGACTGGAGTATCAAACATCGGTGACGGAAACCTCGTGCGAGTCCTGATAACCGGCGGCCTCGGCTACCTGGGAGGTCGGCTCATTGCGAGTCTGACGGTACAGGGACGCCCGGCGTTGCGCGTGCTGGCTCACGGTGACGGGCCTCTTCCCGAGGGGTTCCCTGCGGGGGTGGACGTTCGCCGTGGCGCTGTTGAGGATGAGGCCGCAGTGCGTGGCGTGTGCGACGGCGTGTCACACGTCGTGCATCTAGCTGGTCCTGATCAGCGTGCTTGTCAGGACTCACTAGTGTCCGCGTTAACGGTGAGCGGGATAGGTGCTCTGCGCGTTGCCGAAGAGGCAGCATCTGCTGGCGTCGAACGTTTCGTCTACGTGTCGACGTCCCAGGTGTACGGCAGCACTCCAGCCGATCGGCTGCACGAGGGTGCTCGACTCAGACCGGTGAGCCCGTATGGAGTATCCCGAGTGACTGGGGAAGCGTGTGCGCTTATGGTCGCGGCGCAGCGGGACATGCGGGTCGTTGTTCTGCGCCTGGCAAACGGTTTTGGGTCGCCGGCGTTCGCGGGTACGCAAGCTTGGAAGCTCGTGGTCAACGATTTCTGCCTGCAAGCGGTGCAGAAGCGTGAGATCGTACTACGTCGCTCTGGTAAGCAGTACCGCGATTTCATTCCGTTGACAGACGTCGTTACGGCGCTCGACTTCTTTTTACATCTCCCGTCCGAGCACCTGCGTTACGACGTCTTCAACATCGGTAGCGGCTCGTTGTGCACGCTCTTCGAGTTCGCCGAGCGGGTAAGTGCTCGATACCAGCAGGCGACGGGCCGCAGCGTGGCGATTCGCACGGGTGTTGATGTCGAGCCGGACATGCCGGTACGGGAGCTAGATATCACACGTGCGTCGAGTGTGGGGTTTGTCCCCAAGATTGATCTCGACGCCGAGATCGACTGTGCTTTGATGGCCGCGGCCCGGGTACCACCGGCACTATCCGGTGTGTCTCCTGCTGACACCGGAGCGTAACCGATCACCCTGCATCATCCGGTCACTAGACTGCGAGAGTATTTACCAACGGTGACATGAGGCGGGAATTGCTCCGGTACCTTGCTTGCCCTTCCTGCGGAGGCGAGCTCGCTGCGGAGGGCCAGGAAGGCATTTCGGAGATACCGATCGAAGACGGAACACTTCGATGCGAAACCTGTGCGACTGAGTTCCCAGTGCGCGGGAGTATCGCGCGTTTCGTGACGTCCACCGACCGGCAGTCCGAGGTGACGCGTCGAACGAGTCGTGTCTACGACTTCACGTGGCAGTACTTTGGTGAACGAGAGGTTCGGGACGACTGGGAAAAGGATTCGTACCGCTATCTCTCGCTCATCCCGCAGGGCCTGCTGAGCGGTGGCAACAAGGTGGGACTGGAGGCTGGGTGCGGAGGTGGTGCAGATCTGCTGCGTGTAGCCGCTGGTGGCGCGACCATCGTGGGTTTTGACCTTAGCGCTGGGGTCGACGTTGCGTACCAGTTGGTAGGCGAGCTCGCCAACGTCGAAGTGGTGCAGGGCGATCTGCATGACCTCCCGTTCAAGCCTGGGGTGTTCGACTTTATTTACAGTTTTGGCGTGCTGCACCATCTACCGGATACTCAGGGTGCCTTTGTACGGCTTGCCAGCCTCTTGAAGCCAGGGGCGCCGCTGATCACCTATATGTATGAAGACCGATCAGAGCGGCAGCGATTGGATCATTGGCTACTTAGTGCCGTGCGCGTTGTACGGCGTGTAACGTCAAGGTTGCCCCCCCGCGTAATCCACGCCGCGTGCTGGGCCTTGTTCCCTCCCGTGTGGCTTCTGTGCGCCGCGCCGGCGGCAGTGCTGCGGCGACTCGCGCCACAAACGGGTGCGGCTATGCCGTTCGCGCACACGCTCCGTCCGGCTGTACTGGTTGCCGACCTATACGATCGATTCGCCCCTCCTGTGGAATGGCGCTTCAGCAAGGAACAAGTGCGCGAACTCTATGGAAGAGCCGGCTTCGAGCGGGTTGAGTGCCAGCAGTACCGCGGGTGGGTGAGCTGGGGTTTCAAACCGTCCGGGACGTCTGCCTGACCTGTGACCTCAGAAGCATTCACTGCCACGGCGCTGTTTGTTGTAGGACTGTGGGTGTGTGTCTCCGTAGCAAAACGGACGGGCGACCGTACCCTCGTGGGGATTGTCACGGCTGCCTACCTCGTACGCGTTGTATTTGCAGTGATCTTCTACGTGGTGTCGTTCTGGGCTCTCCCGGTCTGGCGCGACGTGCAACTAGGACAGGGCTTCTGGGCGTTTGCCTCCGATGCTGCGTATCTCCACGAATATGCGACGGGCGCCGTGACGGCACTGGTGGCGGGGTTGGATCTGCCGTTCGTTGCGGGGTCACCAGACTACCCGTTCATGGTGACGCTGTTGTACCGCTTCCTAGGGACACACGTCCTGATAGCAGTGACACCGAATATCGTGCTGGCGGGGTTTTCAGTGGTGCTCGCGTACTTGATTGCGTGCCGGATATGGTCACCCATGGCAGGTCACGTGTCGGCCGCACTCGTGGCCTTCTGGCCGTCATCGGTGCTCTGGTCGACTCAGTTGTTGAAGGATACACTCGCGGGCTTCCTGATCCTTCTGTTTGTCTGGACACTTACAGAGCTGCTCCGGCGCTGGCCGAAGGGCGTCCCAACGTACTTGGGCTGGCTCAGCACCGGCACCCTGTTCGCCGTGGCATTCGTCACTACATTTGCTGCAGTCCGCTTTCGCTACTATGTCGGTGTCACGCTTCTCGGTGCTTCGCTCGTGGTGCTGGTGGCTTGGGTGGTGTTTGGGCTGTCCGACCGACCAGCTGCTCGCTCGGTATGGGCCGTGACTCTAGCTGCTGTCTTGGTGTGTGCCGTGTGGCTCTCGACACTGGTGCCGGTCGAGGTGATTGGAAAGCCGCGGGATCCACAACCTGGCCTGCGTCGCCTGGCCGAACACATGATCTCTATTGGCGACCTCGATGGTGCGTTGGTACAGGTTCAGGCTTCGGTGCGTGTGAGACCCGATGCGCCAGCCGATGCTGACGTGCGAGATCGTATGGCGGGCCGCGAATTGAGTCAGTTGATTGCGCAGCACCGATCAGGCGTCGCTGGGGCGACACCGTCGCCCGCCGCCTTGCCACCGCTGGCTCGCTCTCTTGAGCCTCCGAGCGACGGATCAGGATTTCTGCAGAGATTGAGTCAGCTTCGGTCTAGATTCGAAGCGGATTTCCACTACGCGAGGACTGTGCTCGGCGATTCCGAGGATGTGCCAAGCGATGTTGGAGAAGTCGTTCGGTTTGCGCCAAGGGCACTGTTTTTCACGCTCTTGACGCCGAACCCCTGGATCTCGGCGAGGGGAGTGGGGTCGACTGGTGTGTTCCGGGACGTGGCGTTTCTCGAAGTCATGCTGATATTGCCCCTGTTGTGCCTCGCTGCACAAGGGTTCGTCAACGGATGCCGACATGCATGGCCGATGAGCGTCCTGCTCGCACTGTTCGCGTTCGTGATGACGGTGGGCATTGGCTATGCGGTTCCGAACGTTGGCACCCTCTTTCGTCTTCGCCTGGCGGCCATCGTTCCGCTTTGCATTCTCGCTGGCGGCAGCCAGCTTCCGGCGTACGTGAGCGGGATGCGTAAAGTAGTGGGCCGTTCGCTTGACCGATTCGTGCTTCGTCGCCGGAGGTGATGAAGAGTGTAATGCTCAGGGGATGTGAAAACCGTGCTGCGGGAATACGAAGGACGATTTATTGATACACCGACGATGTTCTCGGTAGCTGTTGGCCGCTCGCGTGTGTCATCAGCGATTCCGCCATCTGATGAATCGTGTCGACGTGACCAAGCTCTATAGGGCCTTGCTCCGACCCGAACAATGTAGATTCCGTTCAAGGTGCATGCGACGGATGAAATGGACTGAGAAGCGTCAGCATGATCATCTCGAGCGCGGTGCTTCGTGGCATCTCCACGGTGATGTCTGCAGGCCCGTGCCGTGAGAACGTGACCACGGATGTCCAGGAAGCTCCTCGTTTTTCTGACCGATCCGTTATCTGCCTTCTTCCGCAAGGGAGAGGTGCGATGTCGCTATTACAATCCACTCAACTTCTTTTCCGAAGTGCATTTTGTGTCGCCTGCCACGCGCGAGATCGAGGCCGAGAAGGTGCAGGCGCTCGTTGGTGACGCCCGTCTTGTTATTCATTCGCTTGGACGGTTTTACTACGGCACCGCATGGTCGTCATTCGGCGCGGTCGCCTCGCTCTTGAAATGCGTGGGACCAGATGTGCTGCGAGCACATGATCCTTCCGTGAGGGGCAGTCTGGCGGTCTACTGGGGTGCTCGGATTGGCGTGCCGTCGTTGATCTCAGTTCACGCCGACCTGGATGATCAACGGCGGCACGAGAAGCACCCCATTCACAGCCTGAGGGCGATTTTCGAACGGTACACGTTGACTCGAGCCGACGTGGTGCTGTGTGTTAGCAATCACGTTGCACGTTACGCGCGCCGACATGGCGCACGGGATCCGACTGTCATCTACAACAGGGTTTATGCCGACGAGTTCGGTGCTGACGCCGGCCCCGGTCGCTCGGAGAAACGCGACGTGACGATCCTGTGCGTCGGGAGACTAGTCGCTCAGAAGTACCAGGAATGTTTGATCCGGGCAATGCGCGGGTTGGATGCGAAACTCGTACTCATTGGCGATGGCGTGTGCCGTAGACCGCTTGAGTGTCTTGTGAACGAATTGGGACTGGACCATCAGGTCACTTTCCGCCGCGCGGTCCCGCATTCCGAGATCCCGCGCGAGTATCGAGACGCCGACATCTTCGCCATCGCGACACATTACGAAGGCTTCTGCATCCCCGTATTGGAGGCAATGGCGGCCAGGCTACCTGTGGTTGCGTCCCGGATCGAACCAATTGAGGAAATTGTCGGGGATGCAGGCTTTCTTGTCGAGAATCAGCCGGCAGCGTTCGCTGCGGTGTTCAACAGGCTTGTGAACGATGCGGCGCTACGGCAGGAGATGGGTGCCAGAGCTGGAGAACGGGCTCGCACGATGGACGGCCACGTCATGGAGGAGCGTGAGTGCGCCCTCTATGCCAAACTAAGCGGATAGTAGTGTCCCCACGATGGAGCTTGGGTGACGCAGTCTACAGTTCTTAGTTTGGTTCTGGTGTGCGGCGGTTTCAGAAGGGTGCTGCGGAAAACCCTCAGAACGCCGGCCCGGTGGCCCCTTATCATGCACACCATTGATGTCTCGCCACCGCTGTTGACCGACAGATAGTCTTCACAGAAACGAACCGGAGATTGCACGGGTTTCGCGTCGATACATCGCCGAAGTCCCGTTCTTGAGACCGACCGCCCGAGACAGCGTTTTGGACCTCTGAGGAGGAAATGGTCCTAAGAAACATTGTTCGAAACGCGCTCAGGTCTGGGCATTTACCTGGAACGGCTCCCAAGGTCTGGAGCTATGTGGCCGTCGCGGTCCGCATGCTGACCCGCGCGCTTTTTCGAGTATGTCCGTTCACACGGCGAGCGTGGCTGAGGTGCGTACTCCGTCTTTACCAGTGGCTCTTCGGCTACATAAATTTCGTCGCTAGCGAATGCTTCCATTCCTCACCAAAGCACGTCTTCGAATGGGGGGTAGCGAGTTTCGTCGTTCCGAGAGTACGTCCCGGCGCTCGCGTTCTCGACGTCGGGTGCGGCCGCGGAGAGCTGGCCTGGCAGGTTGGTCAGGTCGCCGCGTCTGTCATCGGATATGATCGAGCGCTTTCCGCGGTGATGAAGGCAGCTCAGCGCGGCGAGGCGCGTCACGTGCGTTTCTACTGCGGTGATGCCGAGGCCGCCCTGCCGATTCACGGCTTGTTCGATGTGGTGATCTTGTCGGCTATCTTGCCGTTCGTTCAAGATTCGCTGTCGTTTCTGAACAGCTTGAGAAAGGTCAGCTCGGAGCTCATCGTCCGGGAGACTAGGTACGACCGTGACTTCACGGTCCCTCTGATGCGCTCGCTAGGCCTTTTACATCGGACCGACCCGACCGCACGTCGTGAATACACGCGCGACAGCCTCGTGCGTGAGCTTGCGGAGGCGGGATGGACGGTCAAGGAGTGCCTTGACACTTACGACATCTACGTCTGGGCCGTTCGGGACACCGTTTCGTCCGTTACTGGAAGCGACAGGTCGCGAGGCAGGCAGCTGAGTCGACCCGTTTCTTAAGCGTATGTTTCCTCGATGAAAACCATCACTATTGGCGACCGCGCGGTCGGTCCCGGTGAACCGACGTTTGTTGTGGCTGAAATCGGTATCAATCACAATGGCAGCGTCGAGACGGCCAAGCGATTGATTGAAGTTGCTAAGTCCGCTGGCTGCGACGCTGTTAAGTTTCAGAAACGGACCATCGACGTTGTGTACAGTCCCGAGGACCTCGCCCGCCCGCGGGAGAGTCCGTTCGGGACGACCAACGGCGATCTCAAGCGAGCTCTTGAGTTCGGCTCTGCAGAGTACGCCGAGATTCACAGATACTGTCAATCGATCGGGATACTCTGGTTTGCCTCGTGCTGGGATAAAGGCTCAGTTGACTTCATCGAGCAGTTCACGCCGCCCTGCTACAAGATTGCGTCACCCTGCCTAACGGACGACGACCTCCTGCGGCATCATCAGCGTACAGGGCGGCCAGTCGTGCTTTCGACGGGTATGAGTACTATCGAGCAGATTGATCATGCGGTCGAAGTGCTTGGGCACGAGAACTTGATCTTGCTTCACTGTACCAGCACCTATCCCGCCAATCTCGAGGAACTGAATCTTCGCGTCATTTCCACCCTCCTTAGCCGCTACGACGTTCCTGTCGGGTACTCCGGTCACGAGGTGCTTGTATACACGACACTCGCTGCCGTCGTTCTGGGTGCGTGCCTGGTCGAACGACATGTAACGCTGAGTCGGGCCATGTGGGGCTCGGATCAGGCGGCATCGATAGAAACGCAGGGCATCAACAAGCTGGTTGGCTACATCCGATCCACCGAGGTTGCTTTGGGGGACAGCGTCAAGCGGGTTGTTGCGAGGGAAGTCGATGTGATGAAGAAGATGCGCCGGGTCTCTGGATGAAGATCGGAGATCCAGCTGCGACCCAGCTACCGCCGGTCGGCTTCCTGCAGGGGCGGTTGTCGGCGAGTTCTCGGGGTGCTCTACAGGCGTTTCCGGGGGACGCGTGGGAGGAGGAGTTTCGCCGGGCTCGCTCGTTCGGATTCGACGCCATCGAATGGCTCTTGTCGGCCGAACGCGCCGATGAAAATCCGATCCGGCAGGCCGATGGACGGGCGGGAATTCGCCAGGTCGTTGCAGAAACCGGTATCCACGTCCTTTCCGTCTGTGCCGGCTATTTCAGCCAGCACCGCTTCTTCCGCGTCACCGTGGCCGAGCAATCGGACAGCGTTGCCGTGTTGATGGCGCTCATTGGCGAAGCGCGCGCGATTGGAGCGGCAACAGTTCGCGTGCCGCTCTTCGCGACGTCGCAGATTGAAGGCCGCCACGATCTCGACGAGTTGCTGGCGTGCCTTCGCGAGCCACTCGCCCTGGCGCGGTCAGTGCACGTCCGGATCGGGCTGGAAACCGGAATGCCGGCGACCGAGAATCTGGACCTCATCGAAAAGATTCACCACGAGTCTGCCGGTGTGTACTACGCCACAGGTCATGGAGCAGTGCGGGGCGACGATATCGCCGTTGATATTAGACGCTTGGGCGGGTGCCTGTGCGGCGTGCATGTCAACCATCCCAAGATTGATGACCACAGCGTCCTTTTCTGGCGAGATCGGCCGGATCTTCTCACGTTCTTGGAGGCCCTGAGCGCGGTTGACTACCTCGGTCCCGTGGTCCTGTAGACCGCCCGGAAGAACTGTGACAAAGAGGGTCGTAACCGTTTGGCACATTGGCGCCTGGAACCGTAACTTCGGTGATTGGGCGCTTGCCTATCAGATGCACCGTCTGCTGAACGAGCAGGCGGCGTTACGCGATCTTCACCTCGACTTTTATCTGGTCGACGGGCAGTTGACACATTTCCACTCCCGACTGGTCGACCAGATGTGCGAGGAGGCGGATCTCGTCATCCTGGGGGGAGGTGGGTGCCTATTTCACCGGCCAGAAGACCGCAGCCGCTCTGGGTGGATGTTTAACATTTCACTCGAGGATCTCGATCGCATTACGCCCCCTATCGTCGTGTACTCAATCGGGTACAACCGCTTTCCGTACGATCCAAACGAGTTTCCGCCAATCACTGCCGTTCACCTCTCTCACCTGCAGGAACGCGCCGCTCTTTTCTCTGCGCGTAACACTGGAACACGTACCGTTATGGTGGAGAAGTTCGGCCTGAGGCCAGAAACGATAGAGGTCGTACCCGATCCTGGGATTTACCTTTTTGACCGGCCCGTGGATGTTCCTTCGCGACGTCACGGTGCTCCGGTCATCGCCGTAAACCTCGCCGGAGATCGACCAAGCTTTCGCTATCCTGCACCGGCGGAGGACAATCAGCACCTGTTCTTTGGAGTGATCAAGAGTGCGCTACACCGTTGCGCGAGTGATCTGGGCGCCCAAGTAATGCTTTTGCCGCATCTGGTGGGCGTGGATACGGATTTCTTCGCTCAATTCGCGGACGGCTTTCCGCGTGGAAGCATCTTCAGTGCTCACGAGGAATTGCCGTTTCTGTACCCACCGCCGGGAAGGATAATGTATCCTCACGTTCCGTTCTTCACGAATCTGTTTCGTCAGGCAGAGGTCGTGCTCGGAATGCGAGGACACTCGGGGATTCTGTCGTTCGGGGCGGGGACGAAGTTCATATCGCTCGGTGAGCACCGGAAGCTTGGGTATTTTGCCGGCGATGTCGGGCTACCGAGCGAGTATGCCATCCAGTCCATTGATCAATCGGATGGAGCCGCGGACCTTGTCTTCGACAAGATCCACGGGTGCCTGGAGGATGAGACATACGCGGCGCTGCTCGGACCGGCACTCGACCGGCAGCATGCGATTCTCCGTGCATTCAACGAACGAGTCCTCGATGTAGCAGAGGAGAACGAGCGGGATAGATGACTACCGACCCTCAGTATCGACCACTATTGGACGATGTTGCGTTGAACGCGCCAGAGTCCAATGATGTTCTGGACGGGCTCGTCACCGGCGAGATCAAGGTTCTGCGGCTGTTCGAGTGCGACCCGACGCTGTTCGCCCAGATCAAGCAAGAGGCGTTCGGGCTCGTCGCCGCTCAGCAGGGACAGCCCGTGGACGCCGATCATCCGACGACAGTCTACGTTCGGAGCTTCGATCCGTCGTGGAGCGTGAAGCCTGACTCTATCCAGCAGTACAGCCTCTACAACTCGGCGAATGACCTCCTATACAACGACGAGGACCATCACTGGCAGCGGAAGGATCGGCGATTCAACTCGCGTTTGCGCGCCGTGCCCGAGTTCGTCAGGCGATATCTGGGGCACTCGGTACTCCAGAACTTTCGAATGCAGTGTATTCGGGGGGGTGGCGACCTCGGTCGGCACCGGGAAAAGATCCTCGGGATTCCAGGGCGGGAGCGGCAGTTCAAGCTACGATTTCATTTGCCGGTGGTGACCAATCCAGCCGTCTCGTTTACGATGGACGACCTCTCCTTCGTGATGGAGGAGGGCTGGGTGTACCTTTTCAATCAGGCCTGCACGCATGGTGTCTCGAACGAAGGGACAGAACTTCGGATTCACCTCATCTTCGACTGCTACCTCGCCGACGATGACATCGTTCGACGCCTCATAGGACCGGCCTGGCGCAACGCGGCGTAGCTGTGGAAGCGCCGGACGGGCGGGGGCACCGAGAGCATGAACACACGCGTCGCTGCGATCATTCCCGCCAAGGGATATTCGCGGAGGGTTCCGAACAAGAACATGCGACTGTTTTTGGGCAGGCCGCTGATTGTTCACACGATCGAACAGGCACTGGCGAGTGGGACCATCGACGATGTGTTTGTGTCGACTGACCGGCAGGATATCCAGAGCTTGTGCGAAAGCCTCGGCGCGCGCGTCCCTTTCCTGCGGGATCAAGAGCTCTGCGCCGACGACGTTCACGGTTCGGTGGCGATCCTGGACATGCTGGAAAGAGTTGGCGGTGCTGGTAAATATGTCTTCTGCGTCAACCTCTTGGCGACCAGCCCGCTGCGCAAGGCGCACACGATCGACGCGGTGGTGAGACTAGCTCAGAAACGGCAGACGAATGTTCTTTCCGTCTCCGCGTCAGGACTTACCTCGTTTCATTTGAGGATGATAGAGCAGTCCGGAAAGCTCCGGCCATTAACGCAAGAGCACGAGGGTGTTTTCAATGTGCAGTCGGGCGACCTACCCGAGGTGTACTATCTGAGCGCCGCCGCTCAGTGCGCCCCCGTCGAAGCCCTGCTCAGGCATCGGACCTTCCAATACGGGTCGCCGTTAGCTTACGTGGTTGATCCCATCGAGGCGATCGATATCGATACGGAGAGAGATTTCGAGATCGCCGAGAGGCTTGCAGGTCTCGTCTAGTAATACTTCCGGCCGAGCAAGGAGCGTCCGCGCCAATGTGGCCTGGTACGCGGTGCCGCGCATGGTGTCGCGGGGATCCGCGCTGCTGCTGCTGCCCGTCTACACGCGCGTGCTCTCGCCGGCCGACCTGGGCACGGCGATGGTGGTGCTGGCCGTCGGAGGCGTGCTCAGCCTGGTCGTCGCGCCCGGAATCGACGCGGCGTACTTCCGGTGGGTGTATCAGGCGCCGGTATCAGCCGACGAGCGCGCACGGCGCGCGGGCACCGTTGCGGCGGCGCATTTCGGCCTGCTCGTGGTGACCGTCGCCGCGCTCGTGGGCGGCGCCGAAAGGATTAGCGGTTGGCTGCTGCCCGGCATTCCTGCATGGCCGTTCTTTCACCTGATCCTGGCCACGGCGGCCCTCGGGAGCATCGCGGTTCCGCGGCAGACGGCTTGGCGTGCCGAGCGACGAGCGGAGCGATTTGCGGCGTTCGAGATAGCGTACTCCGCAACCGCGATTACCGTCACCCTCATAGCCCTCCTCGCGGGAGGGCTCGGCGCCCTCAGTCTGGTCCTCGGCAACCTCGTCGGGTGGGTCGTGCTGCTGCCTTGGTACGCGGGGCAATTCATGCGGAATCTACGGCGCGGTTGGGACACTTCGCTAGTTTCGAGCATGGCCCCTATAGTGCTGGTCGGACTGCCGCTTGCGCTGTCATCATGGGCGCTGTCGGCGCTCGACCGGATCTTCCTCAACAGGTTGGCGGGCACGTTGGAGGTCGGACTCTACAGCGCTGCATACCAGGTTGGTGCAGGCATCACGTTGATCGCTATCATTCTCCAAAAGGAGTGGCAGCCAATCACCTTCAACCTGATGAGGGACGGCAATGACGGACAGATCGAGACCCTCAGGCGCTTCTGGGAGGGGAGCGCCTGCGTGTTTCTGGCATTTGGAAGCCTGCTCGCCGTTACAGCGCGTCTCATCGTCGACGTAGCGCTAGGAGAGGAGTTTCTCGCCAGTGCGGCAATCATTCCGCTGATTGCGGTTGCCGCCGTGCTCAGGGTTCCGCGTGCCTTCATGATGAACGTGAGTCTCGCGTCCGGCAGGACGCGGGACCTGGCGACCGAGAGCGTTCTCAGCGTCGCAGTGTTCGTCGTGGCGAATCTTGCTTTGATCCCGCCGTTGGGCATCCGGGGTGCGGCGTTAGCGGGCGTCCTCGCACACGGTGCTGGCAGTCTGTTCCTGTTCTCGCGACGGTGGAACATGCTCGGCGTGGATCGACGGATGGGGATCTGGGTCGTGGTTTTCATCTTATCGGTCGTGTTTGGAAGCGTCGTCGGCGATGGAGGTTTCGCTAGCTTTACCGGCGTGGTCGTTGGTGCGTTTTTCGCGAGGGAGGTGGCCGCGTACTGGCGCCTTTTGGGTGACCTGCCTCAACACACGAGCGTGCAGTGAGCGGCAGCACGACAATCCTCAACCTGTCGCGGGGCGTTCGCCCGAACTACATGTTTCGGGCGATGCCGGTGGAGCGGCACGTCGAGAACTTCCAGGTGATACTGTAGCTTGCGTGTGCGCGCATTCTGCTCCGCGTAATCATGGGATGACTTTTATGCCGAAAGGAGGAGGCAAGATGTCGCGCAAAAAGGATCGCTATTGTTCTCTTGGTTTGCGGTTGGATTATTCACGGGTGACCCTCATTTCAGATGTTTCGGCCAGGCGTAAGCGAACGGATCCACCAGGATTTGGACTTTGTGTTCCAGATGCATCTGGTGTGCATGACGTCACGGAGTTCGGCATCGTGACAGTCACGCACGCTCCCTCCAATCATCGGCGACCCGTCGGATGCACGGCCGGCTTCTTGCTTTTCGAGCTGGTGGTGGCGACCGCGGTGGCGCTGCTGGCGGCGATGGTGTCGCCCGGCGTGTTCCGTTGTCCCTCGGTTGCTGTCCGGTGCACGTGAGGCGATCGGTGACCGCCGGCAAGACTGTACTCTTGATGTCCCGGGGGGCCCGGCTGAACTACATGTTCCGGGCGATGGCGGCGGAGCTCGCCGGGCGTCATCGCGTCGTGGTGCTTGCGTTCCCGGACGAGGTGGAGCTGTATGCGGGTCTGAGAGGCGTCGACGTTCGTGTGCTGGAATCCTGGGACGTCGCATTCGCGTGGCGTGATGACCCAGCAATCAGCGATGCGACGCTCCGGGAACGTGCGCACGTGATCGAACAGGCGCTCGGGATGCCGCTCTACAAGGCCGCGGCCTGTTATCTTCTGTACGGGCGTGTCGTTCGTAGCTACGGTGGTTACTGGCCATTTCTCAACACTGAGCGCGACTGCCTCCTCGCGTTCGTCGAGTCCTTCGAGGCGCTGTCGAAGGTTTTTGAAGAGGTCCGTCCCGACGTCGTTTTCTACGAGAGTGTTGACCTCATCTCGACCTACGTCGCGCTAGCGCTGGCCTCGCGTCGAGGCGTATTCGCTCTGCAGATGATGCTCTCGCCGATTGATGTCGGGGGGGTTTCGGCTGGGTATGGCGCGCACCGTGAGAACATAGTCTTGCGGCACCTGTATGCGAACCGTGAATTGATCACGGATTCTAGCTACGCAGCGGCCGACGCGATTCTTGCGGACCCGAAAGCTGCGCTCTACACTACGACCTACGCCACGTTCAACCGGAACACACTCGGCGCCAACTCACTGTTCAGCGCCGAACGGCTGTCGAGAATTGTCCAGCAGCGAACCAAGGTGATGCAGGGTGTCCGGAATCTGCGCTGGCACATTCGGTCGGTTGGCAACCGCGCTTGGCTCAACCGGCATCTGTCCCGGTCGCTGCCGGTCCCGCCGTACGTCGCATTTCCGGTCAACTACCTGCCAGAGGCAACCACATGTTCGCAGGCGCCGCGCTGCGTAGACCAGAACGCGATCGTCGAGCAACTCGCCTTGAACGCGCCAAGCTGGCTGAAGATTGTCGTTAAGGAGCATCCCCGCAGCTACGGCCGGCGTGGCGCATCATTCTTCGGACCGCTCATGAGGCTCCCGAACGTCGTTGTCTGCCATCCACACGTCAGCAACTACGAGCTGCTGACGCGCGCCGAAGCCATCCTGACGATAACCGGCACCAGCGGATTCGAAGGACTTGTGTTCGGTAAGAAGGTCGGCGTGCTCGGGCGCCCGTTCTACGCGGCCTACGCTGGCGTGAGGAAGCTCTTTCATCCCGAGGAACTGTACGAGGCTCTGGCGGACCCGTCATGGGCTCCAGAGGACATGCGTGAGGAGCGGAGAGTGTTTCTCGCCGCCCACGCGCAGTCACAGCACGATTTCGGGCTCGTTCCCGACCGGTGGTATCCGGCGGATGGAGGCGTGAAATGGGCCCGCGCGCTCGAGGAGACGATGGTATTCATCGACACGCATGGGCTGAAACCGCTTCAGTTTGACTCCGGCCTCGGCGCGTGGAGATGACGCAGACCAAACCTGCGGGGTAAGGTGCGGACCGCCGGGAACAATTGCAACGGGGTCGGATTGCGGATTCTGGAACGAGATGCTGCGCATTGAAAACGTCACGGCAAAGAGCAACACACTCGTTGCTCGGCTGGATATCAACCACGACCTGCAGAAATACTTTCATTCCGATCTGTTCATAGCAGAATTCGACTTTGACATCGAGGCGATCCCTCCGGCTCTCCTGGTCGTCCCCGTCGTGAATAATCTGATTCAAGTGGCGTGGGCCGTCGGAGTGGATTTGGCAGTCAAGGTGATGGACCGTGCCCACTTTCGATCCTGTCACCGTCTCAGGCAGGTTTTTCAAGAGTGGTACCCTGGTCTGTCCTTCAGGTCAGAAATACGGCCCGCTGAGATCGTCGACACCAAGGTTGGCGGATCTGGCACCGCGATGTTGTACAGCGGCGGAGTGGACAGCACTGTCACTTACATACGCCATGAGCCGGAGAGGCCAACGTCGATCATTGTGGATTTTGAGCCAGCTGGTATCCATCCAGACATCATTGAGCATGCGATGAGGCAGGCGGGTGGTGCACATGTTGTTCGCTCTAACCTGTACTCGTTCCTTAATCGGCGCCAGCTTGACAAGGACTTCGGATCGCACATCGAAGGGTCATGGTGGGGGGGCGTACAGCACGGAATGGGGCTGCTTGGGTTGGCTGCGCCAATTAGTAGCGTGAGGCGCACCAACCACGTTCTTATTGCGGCTACTCACACGAAGGCGTTCCAGATTCCGTGGGGGTCAGATCCCGACATAGACAACAATGTAGCTTGGGCCGATGTGACCTGTTGCCATGACGGCTATGAGTTAAACCGACAACAAAAGCTGAACGATGTAATTGGATCATTCATTGCCAACACGGGACACTACCCGTTGCTGATGGTGTGTAACTCCTATGCGCGTAAGCGCGGTCGCTACAACTGTTGTAAATGTGCCAAATGTGCACAGGCCATTGTCGGCATGCTGATAGCCGGTATCGATCCGCGCCAATGTGGCTTTGGGCTTAGCGAAAAAACACTTCCATGGATAAAGGAGTCTCTCGACACGATGGCGTTTTTCGCCCGCAAGTCAGACTACCGCATGTGGGAAGATGCCTTCAACTCGATCCCAGACGACTTGAGCAAGATAGAGGAGGTTGTTCCAGGCGCTCGTGCATTTATTGAGTGGTTCAGGGGACTGGAGTTTACGTACGATGACTACTTCAACAAGACGTGCGTAATGCGCGACCGTCCAGAGTACGCCGTGGTAGTTAGAGACGGAGAGGCCGAGCTCCGTGCCTCGTAGTTCTCCAAGGACTGGTTGCGGCAACGTAAGTGCATCTCGGAATTGAGAGAAGATTTGTCAATGCGTCACCAGCGCCTTACTGTGGGAAGATTTCAGGGCGAATCACATCGTGGTGTTTAGGAGCGGTGCCTTCTGGGTCAGGCGGCGCGCAGCCTCCTCTTCGACGATCCATGTCATGTCCGGGTGCCGTTGTAGTAAAGACGCTGGCACCTCGGTGGTGACCGGGCCCTCAATGGATTGCACGATGGCCCCAGTCTTTCTGGGGCCAGTGGCCACAAGGATGACCTTCTTGGCAGTCATAATAGTGGCCATTCCCATCGTGAAGGCTCTAGTAGGGACTTCACACTCGTCCTTGAAGAATCGACCGTCCGAGTTATGCGCGATCGTATTGGCCGAGAGCGTGGCCACGTGAGTGGGCGAGGCGAACGACGTTCCAGGCTCATTGAATCCAATGTGGCCATTGACGCCGATGCCGAGCAGCTGCATATCCAGCCCACCCTGGTTCCTGATGGCAGCCTCGAACCTCCGGCACTCGGCCTCTGGGCTCTCCGCCAAGCCATTGAGAATGTGAATATTCCTCTCAGGAATATTGACGTGACTGAAGAAGTGCTTTTCCATGAAGTATCGATAACTGAGACTGTGGTCCGGAGAGACCCCGAGGTACTCGTCGAGAGTGAACGTACACACCTTCGACAGATCCAGCCCATCATGCCTATGATGGCGTACGAGTTCGTGGTAAACCCGGATCTGGGTGCTGCCAGTGGCGAGGCCGAGCACCGAGTCAGGTTTTTCGTGCACCGCAGTCGCAATGATTCGAGCCGCGATCCTACCCATCTCGGCGGTTGTCTTTACGATGATGAGGGTCACTAGCCGTTTAGGAGCTCCTTGCTTACGTCCACGCGATGTAACTACATGCTGCTGGCCCCGGACCCGGACCACCACAACAACCTCGTCGCCATCCGATGGGTGCCGTACTCCGGCGCTTTCGTGGTCTGGAGAGGGCAGCGATGTTCAGGCGTGCAAAAAAGACACAACCGTCTCAAGATTAGAACAAATCGTCATGATCTTGACATTGTCAGCTGCTTTACTTTGGGTGCCGCCCCGAATGGGTGCTTCGCCCCGCCGTTAGATGGGGAATCAGGGAGGGGAAACTGGTGAGGATTTACCTCGCAGATCTCGCTTACGATACGGTTGAGGTGAACGCAACCGTTCCACTGAATATCGGCTACATTGCCGCGCACCTGGATCAAGTCCACGGCTCCAAGATCCAGATAAGACTGTTCAAGTATCCGACAGAACTTGAAGCGGCTCTCAAGGCAAACCCACCTGACGTATTAGGCGTAAGCAATTACAGTTGGTCTAGCCGCCTCTCATACCATCTCGTAAGTATTGCGAAACGCGCAAATCACAAGACGGTGACGATTATGGGTGGTCCGAATATTCGGCTGGATGCCGGCTCCATCTGTGAATTCATGAAGCACCGTCCGAATCTGGACTACTACATTCCGCTCGAGGGCGAGGCTCCCTTTTCAGATCTCGTGGGTCGGTTGTTGACTGGGGAAGAAGCTCCCAGCGTCACAGGGGCCTTCAAGCTCGTGAATGATGGAGCACAGTATGAGGAAGCTGATGTCAAGGGCAAATCGCGAGAGATCGATCTTCCGAGCCCATACCTTTCCGGATGGTTGGACCCTTTCCTGAAGAATCCGCACCTTATTCCACTACTAGAAACCAATCGCGGGTGTCCGTTTGGATGCGTGTTTTGTGTTTGGGGAATAGCGGCTCTTGCCAAGGTGAGACGCAGGACGCTCGAGGATGTGTTCAATGAAGTCGATTACATCGCCAATAACAGCGTGGGCCAGCAGCATTGGATCGTCTGTGACGCCAATTTTGGGATCCTGCCTCGAGATCTAGAGATTGCGAAGAGGATTCGTGCTATTCGAGAAACGACGGGATATCCAGTTAACGTCGCTTTGTTCCACTCTAAGAACACCAGCTCTCGCAACATTGAAATATCGGCGGTCCTTGGCGACCATGCGAAAGGACACGTGGCTGTTCAGTCTTTGGATACCGAAGTGCTCGAGCATTCTGGTCGAAAGAGTATGAAGCTTAGTGAGTTTGAGAGGCACATTGATTCCTTCAAGGCTCAGGGGAAACAGGTTAGAACAGACATTCTTCTTGGCCTACCTGGCGAAAGCTACGAGAGTCACCTTAATACGTGTCGAAAAGCCTTTGATCTTGGTTTCGATGAAATCGACTGTTACACAATCCGACTGCTGCCTGGATCCGACTATGAAACCGAAGAGTACCGTGAGAAGTACCAGGTGATGACGAAGTTTCGGCCGATTTGGGGCTCTTATGGTACCTACGATGGGGATAACGTCTTTGAGTTTGAGGAGGGCGTTCGCGGCACGAGAAACATCACTGAGGAGGAGTTGAACTCGTTCAAAGTAATTCATCTCTTGATTCATTATTTCTGGAACATGGGAATTGGCAAGCCACTCTTGAATCTACTTAAGCATAAGGGGGTTAATCCCATAGGCGTCTTTGTAAGGCTATCAAACACTAATCAGCCAAAGCTTCGGATGGTGCTGGATGAAATGAGACGCCGGTCGCTTGCGGAATGGTTTGAAACGAAGAATGACATCGTGGCCTATTACGAGGACCCAAAGAACTTCGAGGATCTGAAGAATGACTATGTGAAGCTTACTTTGTACTTCTTGGCGCTCTTGTATTTGGATGCGGAGTTGCGTGGTCTTCTGTTTTCTGAGCTTGTGAGCTTGACAAGGGAAGAGCTCGTCAAGCGTGAGGTCGGCGCCGACCTGTTTGAGGAGGTCTGTCGTTTTTCGGCCAGGACGCCATGTTTCGATCTGTTCGCTGAGCCATTCTCCATCACAGAGAGGTTCTCGGGTGTGGCGACAGCGATGGCGATGAACGATGACAGATTCCTTAAGGAGAAGGAGCTAACCGTGGAGTTCGGTCGTTCGGCATCCTACACCGATCTGTGTCGGTATCATCTCAAGAATGCTTCTCCTGAGAACCTGACAATTAGAGATGTTGCGACTCTCTTTGAGCGAGGCGGATTGCGAGAGACGATATCCAACAACATCCGTGTTGTGGATGGCCCACCACAGCGTAGTTCAATAGAGAAGACGTTACAATTCCAACCGCAGGGCTTACTAGCTTAGCCTTTAATGTTCATTTCTTTCGACATCTGACGCTGAGCCGTGCGATGTGGGGTTCGGATCACGCCGCATCCGTGGAGCCTCACGGCATAAGTAAGCTGGTTGGCTACATCCGATCTACAGAGGCCGCCTTCGGCGACGGTGTCAAGCGAGTGATGGAGATCGAGATCGAAGTGATGAATAAGCTTCGCCGACATCGCAAAGCAGCCGTGAAGCCATGAAAGTACTCATGGTTGGCCTTGGCAGCATAGGGCAGCGCCACCTACGCAACCTGAAAGCGCTGCTCGGTAACGACCTAGAGATTCTCGCGTGGCGCTCCCGTGGTCGGCAGGACGTCTTGACCGATCAACTCGTGGTACAACCCGATGTCCAGTTAGACACATTCTATGGAATCAAGGTCTTCGACGACCTGGAGGTAGCCCTTCGAGAGAAGCCAGATGTCGCGTTCATCACGAATCCGACTGGACTGCACATGCCTGCGGCGATCGCCGTCGCGCGCGCAGGCTGTCACCTGTTCATCGAGAAGCCACTGTCGCATACGCTGCAGGGCGTGGATGAACTCCTCGCGCTCGTTGAAACGAAAGGACTGATCGCCGCCGTGGGATATAACATGCGGTTTCACCCCGCATTGCGTCTCGTGAAGTCGTTGCTGGATAACGGCACAATTGGGTCGCTTCTGGCGGTTCGGTTTGAGCAAGGCGAGTACCTGCCTGGACGTCACCCCTACGAGGATTATCGAGATACGTATACGGCGCATCGTGCGTTGGGTGGAGGACTGCTGCTCTCGCAGATTCACGAACTCGACGTCACGTATTGGCTGTTCGGGATGCCGGCCCGGGTGTTCGCGCTTGGAGGGCACTGGAGCAACTTCGACATCGATGTCGAAGACGTGACGAGTCTCTTACTAGAGTGTTGCTATGACGGCCGGGCGCTGCCGGTTCACGTGCAGCAGGATTACGTGCGCCGGCCGCCGGTCCGGCGTTACGAAATCGTCGGGGAGCGTGGCATCCTCGTGGCGGACCTCCTACGTCCCGACGTGCAGTTGACGCTGGCGCCAGGGGAGTCCACGGTCCATCAGTTCGAGCAGTTCCAGAGGAACGACATGTTCACTGAAGAGTTGAAGCACTTCCTGTGCTGCCTACGCCGCGAGGAGACGCCGTCTGTTGGCATTCGCGAGGCGGCGCAGAGCCTCCGGATCGCGGTCGCGGCCAAGCAGTCTCTGGTCGAAGGCGGGGTCGTGCGGGTCACCGGCGCATCCGTGCCGTCTCTAAAGGAATGCCCACAGACGTAAAGAAACTGTTCGATCTCACTGGTCGTGTCGCGATTATCACTGGCGGCGCCGGCTTGCTTGGGACCCGGCACGCGATGGCCATCGCGGAATCCGGCGGCCATCCCGTTCTGGCGGACCTCTCGGCGGAAGCGGCCGTGGCGGCTGCCGCACGCATCACGGAGGCTACCGGGGTCGACGCGATGGGCATCCGCGTGGACGTCACCGTCAAGGCCGAGGTTGAGGCGATGGTGCAGGAGGTGTTGGATCGGTTCGGCCAGATCGACATTCTCATCAATAACGCTGCGCTAACGGTGGAAGGAGGTAGCAGCGCGGCGAAGGATTACTTCGCGGCTTTTGAGGACTACCCGCTCGACCTGTGGGAAAGGGCCCTCCAGGTGAACCTAACGGGTGCGTTCCTCTGTTCGCAGGCGGTGGGTCGGGTGATGGTCAGGCAGGGCCGGGGCGTGGTGCTCAATATCGCTTCCGACGTGGGGAACATAAGCCCGGATCACCGGATCTATCGTGGCGTGGTGAACCCGTACTCGAAAGAACCGTTCAACTCGCCGATCGGGTATGCGACCACGAAGGCGGGATTGATCAATTTTACTCGATACCTCGCCACGTACTGGGCCGACAAGGGCATTCGCGTCAACGCGCTGTCGCCGGCCGGAGTGTACGATGGCCATGAACGTCGTTTTGTCGAAAACCTCACACGGCTAATTCCTCTTGGGCGCATGGCGGATCGGGACGAATACAGGGGCGCTGTGTTGTTCTTGGTGTCCGACGCCTCCTCTTACATGACGGGCGCTAACCTGGTCGTGGACGGTGGCCGCACCGCGTGGTGAGACGAGCGATCCCAAGTGGGGCGACTGCAGTTCCGGCGGCGCGCTCTCGTCACCTTGAGCGTGCGTTTCACGAGGAGCTCCATCTGCCGGCCTTCCGGCGGAGTAGTAGGGGATCGATCGATGTCGGACGAACGGCTGCTCTGACATCTGCAAGATGAGCTGTACTACTTGGTGAACCTGTACCTCCGTCTTCGGGGATCAAATGGGCACACGCGCTTGACACGACATGCAAGTTCATTGAGGCGCATGATCTCAAGCCAACAGACTTTAAGTCTGGACTCAACCTCCTTCAGTGAATGCTCTGTGAAAAGTTTGCTCTGAACGGTTTTGATGTGCCGCGAAACGTAGAGCCACAAGAAGTCCGCTAGCGCGGACTGAGTTGGGCCTGAGCGTCTTCTCGTTGGCTGTAGTTGAACGGCCAGCTTTCATATTTTGGACGAATCCGCCGCTCATGTACCACTTGGGTGCTGTACTCGGACGGGTGCGCTGACCCTGTTCGGCCAAAATAACAGTCCAAGTTTATAATACGCCCGTAGAGCTGTACGTCGGCACAGTTGAAACCCAGGATACAAGTTCGGACAGTGGAGAGAAAATACAGTGCAGAGTTCAGGTAAAAAACAATCAGTGACAATCTACTTGGCAGATCTGGCCTACGAGACGGTCGCTGTCAACGCCACGGTACCGCTCAATATCGGTTATATTGCCGCTCATTTAGATCAGGTCCACGGCAGTAAAGTTCAGATAAGGTTGTTCAAATATCCGGCCGAACTTGAAACTGCTCTCCACGCGAGCCCGCCTGATGTACTAGGTGTAAGCAATTATAGTTGGTCCAGTCGGTTATCACACCACTTCATCAACGTTGCAAAGGGGGTAAGCGAAGAAACACTCACGGTAATGGGTGGGCCAAACATTCGACTGGATCGCGACTCGATTTCTCGATTCATGAAGCGCCATTCGAATCTGGATTATTACATTCCACTTGAAGGAGAAGCTCCGTTTGCAGATCTTGTGGGTGGACTGCTAGCCGGGGAAAAGCGTCCTAGTGTTATCGGTGTCTTTCGGTCCCTGGATGGTGAAGCGGAGTATGAGCAAATCGATGTAAAAGGTAAACCGCGAGAAATTGATCTTCCCAGCCCTTACTTGTCAGGATGGCTAGACTCTTTCCTGCGGAAACCGGAATTGATTCCACTAATGGAAACCAATAGAGGGTGTCCATTTGGATGCGTGTTTTGTGTCTGGGGAATAGCCGCCTTAGCAAAGGTAAGGCGCAGAAGGCTTGAGGATGTTTTTGCCGAAGTCGAGCACATAGCCGAAAAGAGTAGTGGTCAACAGCACTGGATCTTCTGTGATGCTAATTTTGGCATCTTGCCTCAAGATCTGGAGATTGCAGCAAAGATTCGCGACACTCGAGAAGAGAAGGGGTATCCGGTTAGTGTTCAGCTCTTTCACTCAAAGAATACTAGTGCTCGAAATATTGAAATCTCTTCAATCATTGGTGATCACGCCAAGGGGCTTGTGGCTGTTCAGTCTTTGGACCCAGACGTGCTTGAGCACTCTGGCAGGAAAGGTATGAAGCTGAGTGAATTTCAGAAGCACATTGATTCCTTTAAGGATCGCGGTAAACAAGTTAAAACTGACATCCTCCTCGGTCTGCCGGGTGAGAGTTACGAAAGTCACCTCAGTACGTGCCGAAAAGCCTTTGATCTTGGTTTCGATGAAATCAATTGCTACACAATACGGTTATTGCCAGGGTCCGAGTATGAGACAGAGGAGTACCGTGAGAAATATCGCGTGCTCACGAAATTCAGGCCAATTTGGGGTTCCTATGGCACCTACGGTGGCGAAAACGTCT
>Ga0310345_10000343_pt1 | contig 76961 bp, 67 predicted proteins | sample HC15DNA20500_MG_FD_204667 | JGI IMG/M metagenome (GOLD analysis project Ga0310345, IMG submission 204667) | Marine microbial communities from station ALOHA, North Pacific Subtropical Gyre - HC15-DNA-20-500_MG | ecosystem: Environmental > Aquatic > Marine > Oceanic | place: Pacific Ocean: North...
TCGTAGCTCGTAGCTCGTAGCTCGTAGCTCGTAGCTCGTAGCTCGTAGCTCGTAGCTCGTAGCTCGTAGCTCGTAGCTCGTAGCTCGTAGCTCGTAGCTCGTAGCTCGTAGCTCGTAGCTCGTAGCTGCTAGCTACCGAAAGGGCGGCGGGCTTTGAGCGCCTGAGCGAGGGTGGCGCCGTCGACGAACTCCAGGTCTCCCCCCATGGGCACGCCCTGGGCGATACGGGTCACCTGCACACCGGCATCCTGGGCGATATCCAGCACATAGTGAGCGGTGGCCTCTCCTTCCACGGTGGTCCCCGTTGCCAAAATCAGCTCGCGGATTTCTCCACCCTGCAGGCGCTGTTCCAGCACATCCAGGCCCAACTCTCGAGGGCCAATCCCGTCCAGCGGCGACAGCTCGCCCATCAGTACGAAATACTGCCCCAAATACTCTCCGGACTGCTCGAAAGCCAGGACATCGGCCGGCGTGGCCACAATGCAGATCAGCGAACTATCCCGCTTGGGGCTTTCGCAAATAGGGCACAACTCGGCTTCGGCATAATTGCGACACCGCTGGCAATGCTGCACCCCGTCCATGGCGGCATGCAGGGCATCTCCCAAACGGCGGCCCTGTTCTCGGCCGCGATCGAGCAAGGCATAGGCCATACGCTGTGCAGAACGCGGCCCCACGCCGGGCAGGCAAGTGAAGGCATGTATCAGCTGATCGACCAGCGGTGCGTGTTTCACTTGGCCGCCTTACAGCTTGAAGCCTGGCGGAAACGGAAAGCCCCCCGCCATGTTCTGCATATTGTCCTGCTGCCGCTTTTCCACCCGGCGTACCGCATCGTTCACCGCGGCTGCCAACAGGTCTTCCAACAGTTCCTTGTCCTCACTCATCAGGGAATCATCCACGCTCACCGACTTCACGTCGTGGCGCCCATTCATGATCACCTTGACCAGGCCCGCGCCCGCTTCGCCGGTCACTTCGGCGTTGGCGGCTTCGTCCTGCATTTTCTTCATTTTCTCTTGCATGGCCTGAGCCTGTTGCATGAGAGAGTTGATATCGAAATCCATGGTTATCTCCTCCCCGTTACGGGTTATTCCACCGTTTCTTTCGGGGTGACGCTGTCTTCATCCAGCCGACCGCCAAAACGACCAACCAGCTGTTGCACCACTGGATCCTGGTGCAGGGTTTGGGTGGCCTCGACAAGCAGTTCCTGCCGTCTGGCCTCGGCCATGGCCTCCGGGGTATCCCCGGCTTGCTGCTCATATTCTACCTGTACCTGGATGCGACGCTGAAAGTAGTTACCCAGTGCCGCAGACAGTTCATCCAGCCGTTCCCGGTTCACCAACACCTGGTGCCCGGTGCTGATTCGCAAGGTCCAGTGAGGATCATCCCGACTGACGAGCACAGCATTACGGGCAATGTGACGCACCGTGCCATCGAGATCGAGGCGTTGCAGTAACGACGCCCACCAGGGGGCCACGTCGCTTGGCGACGACGGCTCCGGCAACGGCGCCAGAGGCTCCGCCTCGGGTTCTGGCTCGGAACTGGCCGTGGGATCAGGCGCTGTGGGGATGGGCTCCGGCATCTCTGCGGGTGCAGGTGCGTCATCCTCCCAGGGTGGCGGTTCGTCCTCCCAGGGCGGCGCCTCTTGCTCCGCGGTGGAAACAGCATTCCCCGGTGACGGCTGACTCGCTGAGGCAGAGTCAGAAGGGGTAGCAGGGATCGCTTCTGGCGATGGCGTCACCGCGGGTTCCGGCACGGGCGGTGCAGTCTGAGCCTCTGCCGGTGTCGCCACTGTCGCTGAGGCGGGCGCATCCAGCAAGGCACGCAGATCCGGACGCCCGTCAGCCGTGGCTGACGCTACCGCCGCTTCAGGCTTTTTTGCCGGAGTGCCGCCCCCCTGGGCAGGCAGCACACCTTTGGGGGTGAACAGCACCATGCGCAGCAACAGCATCTCCAGTGCCGCACGGGTATCCGGTGCATCCTGCAAGTCACGCCGGCCACGCAAGGCAACGTCGTAATAGAGTTGTACCTGTTCTGCGGTAAGCGCCGCGGCCAATTGCGATACGGCCTCATCATGGTTGCCCGGCACCGCCTGGCACACGGCGATCTGATGGAGCTGGGTGATCAACTCATCCAGCAATGCCAGCTCACCGGGGCTGTGCTCACACACTGATGCCAGTGCAGCCAGCACACCTGCAGGCTCCTGCTCGGCCAGCGCGACCAGCAAGGTGAGTACATGATTGCGATCCACCGAGCCCAGCATGGCGTTGACCGCCTCACTGCTGAGCTGTTCGCTGCCAAACGCAATGGCCTGGTCCGTCAAGCTCAGGGCATCACGCATGGAGCCTTGAGCCGCCTTGCCCAATGACAACAAGGCCGGTTCGTCGTAGCGAATCATTTCCTTGTCGAGCAGCGCCTTCAAATGGCCTGCGATCTGCTCGGCAGGCAGCGCCTTGAGGCTGAACTGCAAACAGCGGGACAACACGGTAACCGGCAGCTTCTGCGGATCCGTGGTGGCCAGCAGGAATTTCACATGGGGAGGCGGCTCTTCCAGGGTCTTGAGCAGCGCATTGAACGAATGCGCTGACAGCATGTGCACCTCATCGATCAGGTACACCTTGTATCGGCCACGGGTCGGTGCGTATTGCACGTTATCCAGCAGCTCGCGGGTGTCTTCTACCTTGGTGCGGCTGGCCGCATCCACTTCAATCAAATCGACAAAGCGGCCGTCAGTAATTTCCTGACAGGTCGGGCACACCCCGCAGGGCCGGGCACTGACGCCCTGCTCACAGTTCAGGCAGCGCGACAGAATACGGGCAATGGTGGTCTTGCCCACCCCGCGGGTCCCCGTGAAAAGGTAGGCGTGGTGCAAACGGTCCTGATCCAGTGCATGCATCAGTGCCCGCGAGACATGCTCCTGCCCCACCAGTTCATCGAAGGTACGGGGGCGGTATTTCCGGGCAAGGACCTGATAACTCATAGCACTCCAGCAGCTTTCGCAGCCACCACGACAAAGGAATTGAAATTCAGTCGCTTATGCTAACGAAGTTCCCGAAGCGAGGACAGTGCGAGCAACGGTTTTGGGAAGCGTGTTTGGGGAGTGTATTTGCGAGAAGCGGTGAAGCGGGATTAGGAGGTCTTCCCGCCAGCCACACCCCGGCACACGAGTCCACTGCTACCGTTGCTCCCTTCCGGGCCTGGCGGGGTTTACAGCTTGTCGTTGCGGGGGGACCGACGGGTCGACCATAACGCGCGCGCAGCGTGACAGCCGCACAGCGAGCGCGCATTGTGGCCAAAGCCTTGTGGCTTTGCAAGGGCGTCTCGGCAAAACACCGGTTCCTGCCGTCCATCTGAACAAAGCTTGATCAGACTGGCGGCAAAATGGTGCCCGGGTCTACACTGGAAACGGATGGTAGACGGAGCCTGAACGATGAATACAAACAGGACATTTCGTATTGCTATCAATGGCTTTGGACGCATTGGCCGCTGCATTGTCCGCGCCCTGCAGGATCACCCGGCCGGCCACCGCTTTGAGCTGGTGGCCATCAATGACCTGGCCGACTTTACCGTGCTGGCGCACCTGCTGGCCTTCGACAGCACCCACGGGCGCTGGGCTCACTCGGTTCACTATGACGGCAGTCATCTGGAAATTGACGGCCACCGCATCCCCTGTTTCTCTCGTGCGGAACTCTCCACCCTGCCGTGGGCCAGCCTGAAACCGGATCTGGTGATTGAAGCCGCGGGCAAGTTCAAGCATCGCGCCGAGCTCCAGCACCACCTGGACGCTGGCGCACCACGGGTGCTGGCCAGTTATCCTGTGGACGATGCCGATGCCATGGTGGTCTACGGGGTCAATCATGAGCAGCTGACGGCAAGCCAGCAGATTGTCTCCAATGCGTCCTGTACCACGAATTGTCTGGCGCCATTGGTCGAGGTACTGGACCGGGCCTTTACCGTACGCCAAGGCCTGATGACCACCGTACACAGCTACACCAATGACCAGAATCTGGTGGACAAGGCCCATGGCGACCTGCTGCGCGCCCGCGCCGCCGCAGTCAACATGATTCCTACCAGCACCGGGGCCGCCCGCGCGGTGGGCAAGGTATTGCCGCATCTGGCCGGCAAGCTGGACGGGCTGGCGGTCAGGGTCCCCACATTGAACGTGTCGCTGGTGGACCTGACCGTTACCCTCGAGAAACCCGCCACGATCGACGCCGTGCACGAAGCCCTGAGCAATGCCGCCCACGGCCCGTTACAGGGTGTGCTGGCGATCAATCACCTGCCGCTGGTGTCCGGGGATTTCAATCACCAGCCCTATTCCTGCATCGTGGACATCAATCACACCCAGCAGATTGGCCAGCAGTTCAAACTGCTTGCCTGGTATGACAACGAATGGGGATTCAGTCAGCGCATGCTGGATGTGGCAGCCACCTGGCTGGAAACGGCATAAAGGCGCCCAGGCTTCTCCCACAGGGGGAGGACCGTGGAGGCACCCGAACTGCGGGCGTCAACCGCAGAGAGAACCTCCCACAAACCATTCCTGTGTATTCCTGAGGAAACACACTCAATCGAACGGGCTGAAATGCTCCTCACGGCCGGCTTCTTCGGCTTCGTGGCGGTGGTTCTTCATCACCTTTTCCACCCTGCCCGCCTGCTGGTCGTCATCGGCATCCACCATCATCAGGTAGTCTCCCTGCTCCACCCGATCCAGGTAAGGCGTCAGATGGTGATTCTGGGAAGATACCCCACGCAGCCCTCCCAACCAGGCACCAAAACAGGTACCAAACAGGGTCGCGCCAATGATGGCTCCGCTTTCCAGCTGCATGCCCCAGGGGTCTACCCCGGCGATCAGGAATCCGGCCAGCAAACCGACGCCCATACCGATCAGCGCGCCCATAAACCCGGAATGCATGATGTCGGTTTCTTCCCAGGTGGTCGTACCATGCACGTGGGCCTGGGCAATGGCCATGGTATCGGTGCCCATGACATGCATGCGATTTTCGCCGATACCGACTTGTTGAAGATCACGGGTGATCCCCTGAACGGACGTCAGGGACTTGGTGAAGTAATAAAGACGTTTCATTGCATGCCTCTCCCTGTGGCTGACAATGTTCGGACCGCACGGCCTTCCTGGCCGTCCCACAAGGTGGACTGCGGTACGTACCCAGGCCCCCCAATCCAGCAGTTGTTCAGCGACTCCTTGCAGAAAACCACTGAAATGGCGGATCGGCGCCTGAGCTACCCTTCCGACGCTAACAAAAAGGGGCCTTACCGGCCCCTTTACTGTGTCACAAAATCCGCGTCACAGACTGTTAGCGATCAATTACTTTTTGTAGGCGATGGCGCGCCATCCACCTGAATCACCCGGGGCTTTTTCTCCTCGGGAATAATACGGTTGAGAGTGACCGTCAGCAGCCCATCTTCAAGGCCTGCGCCATCCACTTCCACGTGGTCGGCCAGCTTGAAAGTGCGCTCGAAGGCGCGGCGGGCAATGCCACGATGCAGCCAGGTCCGTTCGCTGTCATCCTGGCTGGCCAGGTTACCGCGAATCTTCAGCTCGTTTTCCTTTACCGTGATTTCGATATCACTGCGGGCAAACCCCGCCACCGCCATCACGATGCGGTAACGCCCATCACTTTCGCGGATGATGTCGTAGGGAGGAAAACCGTTGGACTGATCCGCACGCAGCGCGGCATCCAACAGCTCATCAAAACGGTCGAAGCCCACGGAATGGCGAAACAAAGGGGCAAGAGAAAATCCGGTATTCATACACACTATCCTCATTCCATCGTCAACAGCAGACCCCGCAGGCATCCACTGATTCACGGTTTAACGTACAGGTTTGTGTGTGACAGACATGCACTCTCAGAGCAGAGCACAATGTCAGACCGGTCTGTTGTCACAATTCAGAAAATGGGGATAGCCAACCGGCTTTCAAGAGGCATCCGTCGAACTTTTGCCGCGCGACGGACAGACGGTCAGTGAGCAGGACTGAGCTGTGTGGACGCTCGCTGTGTCGGCAGCGAGAAGCTCTGTGGCGCACCAGCAGGCTGAGTACGGGCGATAACGGTGACGGTGCGTTTGCTGCCGTCAAATGCCACCGGCACCCGCACGCATAACAACTCTCCGGCCACCACGTTCCAGCCCGGGCTACTGCCGGTTTGCCAACGCTCACTGTCGCCGGAACATTCCCGGTCCATGAGCAGCCCACTGACCGCCTCGCTATCACTGGTAAAGTGCACCTGCCCACTCACCGAGGCATGGTAACGGAAGGTCAGCACCGCCTTGCCACCCACGGGCACGGACTGGGAGGCCGCGCCCTGCCACTGCGGCAAGGTCACCAGCCCTATCGCCAACGGGCCGGAATGCTGGTCCGGGGTCGCCGTCAGCGACCACTCAAGCTGTTTCCCCTGTTGTTGTGCAGGCGTGCGATTCAACACCGGCAGCGCCGGCAAGCGCTCTTCGTCCGCCAGGCTCAAGGACAATCGCAAGGACTGACCGCGACTCTCCGCCTCCGACAAACGCAGGCTGAACTGTCCCTGTCTGTCCGTAGAAACGGCCTGCGGGCGCACACCAGCCCCGGTTAATCGCAGCTGCCGGGCAACGACCGGTTGTTCACCTTCGTCAAACCGGGCATTGAAGGCATGGGCAGGATCCGCCGCGCCGTTATCCAGAAACAGTCTGCCGGAAATCCAGTGTCCGGCCGGACGACAACGGAAACCGGCCTGAGCGCCTGACAATGGAAAGGCGGGAAAACCTTCCCGGCCATCAGCAGACAAGCTCTGCCCTTCACCGCCGTTGCCGCCACCCGCGGCTCCGGCCCCCCCGGACACATCCGCTTTCAGCGACAACGACACGTCAGAGGGCATATCCAGCCACAAGGTGCCGCCGCTGCCACCACCGCCTCCGGCCTTGCCCGCTGCACTACCGGGATTCCCCCGCAAGGTCAGAACGCCAGGGCCGGTCACCGCCGCCGCCCGAATCAATATCAGGCCGCCACCGCTACCGCCATCGCCACCCGTGCCCACCGAACGGGCTGCGGCGCCACCGCCACTGCCCAACCAGGGGCCCGGTGGAGCCTTGTGACCGCCCAGGCCGCCCCCTGACTGGGGCTGGCCCGCCTGACCGGGTTGACCGTTCCCCCCCCCGCCACCACTGGCGAGCAACCGATGGGACACATCCATGGCGTTACCGCCGCCACCTGCGGTGGCTGGCGCGCCTCGCGCCATGCCTCCCTCCGGGTAGCCAGGCTGTTGCGGATCGATCATGACCGGAGTCCCGGCGATCCCTTCCCCCTTGCTGCCATGGTGACCATAGCCCAGCGCCTGATCCTCCGGGTTAGGCGCGCTGTAGCGCCAATCGTCCGGATTCCCCAACGCGCCCTGCAACGACACCGCCGGCGCCCCTCGCAAACCTGCCCCGTCCACATTCAGGGCGTGGCCTGCCAGGGCCAGGCCGCGACGCACATCCAGTGCCAGCACACCGCCGGTAAAACCATCCCACGGCAACGCCCGTACATCCTGATCCAGGGTGAGGGAATCAAATTGGGGCACCCGCACAAGCTGCCAGCGGGCACGCCCATGATCCGGACCGGCGGGCTGGTTGTGATAGGCATGCAGTAATCCACCGCCTGCCCCGGCGCCCTTTACCTGCACCCGCCCCCCTTCAACCCTGTCGATACGCAGCCATTCCGCCTTCAGCGTGTGGGAGGCCAGCACGCCATAGCGACGGTCATTACGGGTACTGATGGTCGCCCCTTGCACCTGCATCAACAAGGCAAGATCGCCGGGAAGCAGCGGATGGGAACCACGGGCGCGAGTCAACACCAGCTCACGGCTTCCCGCCGCCAGTGAGGCGTCATCACTTCCCGTGAAATAACTGTTGAGGATGGGGTCGGAAATCGCCTGACCGTCTCGACCCGGCTCACCACAGAGCTGGGCATGGACAGGCGCAGCCCCCAGCAGGAAAGCCAGGATCAGCGCGGTGGATCGAGCCAGTCGGCAGTAGTGTTGTTGCAGCGAAACCATCCGGCAATACTGTATCGTTCCCGGGTAGCTGCCAAGACTTCGTGGGGAATTTTCTCGCTCAGGAAGGCCACCAGCGTCCCGGCACGGGGCTCTACCTCCGTGGCCACCACGGTGTCATCAGGGCTCGCCCAGATACGCAAGCGTCCGCCCCACTCGCTCTGCCAGCCTTCGTTGAGGTAAAGCACCACGGACAGCAAGCGCCCGTTGTTGCCATTGAACGCATCCATATGGCGCTGGTAATAATCACCAGGCCCATAGATGGCAAAGTGGGATTCCAGTTCGAACAGGCCCATGAACAGGGCGCGATTGACCTGCAGACGCAGCTGCTCCATGGCTTCCAGCCACTGGCACTGCGCCAGGGTATTGCCTTTCAGCCAACAGGTACGGTCGCTGCGAATCCGGGTGTCTTGCTGGTGCTCCTGGCGACGGCCGATGCCGGCCAACCGGAACTCGCCCAGTCCGTCCCGTTCCATGGCTTCGTTACGCAGGGCCTGCACCACCGGTAAGGAGAAATAACCCGGCATGACGGCATAACCGTCAGCCAGCAGACGACCTATCAGGCCATCGAGCTGATCTCCACCCATGCCACCCAACAGGTCCTCATTGTCGCGCACACCGTGCTCCTAGGGCCTGTTCACACTAATTGCGTGGCCCCTGCTGGAGTCATTTTTTTGTCCAGTAGTTCCAACCGGTACGCAGTGTAGTTGCTCTACATAAGTAACGGTTGGAGCTGCTGGACGGGAAAAGGGCCCAGCCCTTCGGGTTGTGGCCCAAAATGCGCCACTCGTTGTTGCTCGTCGTTTATTTGGAGACACCGAACCTCTCTCCTCGCGCCTGGATTGGCGCATTTTGGGCCGCAACAGGGGTCACGGAATTAGTGTGAACAGGCCCTAGTGCAGCGCCTCGCCCGGGGCGCTTTCGCTATCGATCTCATCCGGCCAGATCAGCCAGTGAAATTGCTGACATTCATCCATCAGTTGCAGGGTGGCATCCACCGTGGCCTGCACAAAGTAAATGAACTGATCAAAGGTAATCCCCCGGCGCCCCAGCAGCAGGTCGCAGGCAACCAGCCGAGGCAGGGAATCGTCGTTGACATCAAGGAACAGCTTGATGGACGGGAAGGCCATATTCAAACGGCTCAGCTCAGCCTGCACCGCAAACAGAGCTGCCGGGCGCACTTCCAGTTCGGTGGTCAGCAACACGCCATCGTCTTCCACAAACAGCCGTGCATCCACGACACCTTCACGCCCCTGCAATTCCGACAGGTGCAGGCCGTGGCAGTGCTCACAGATGTAATGCTGAATATTCGCCTGTTGCAGCCATTGCTTGATCTGGTCTGCATCTGCGTGGATGACGCCTAACATGTTTTCTCCTCACCCCGGCAAACCCGGCAATGGCCGCGAATCATCAGCCATTGCGCCACAAAAAGAAATAGAAACCCGGCAATTTTGGTCATTGGGTCGGCAAATACCCATGGGTATCATCCTTTCCTCCAGTCATCGGGAGCCGAATAATGACAAATCCTCATGTGGCCTTTCAGTCCAGCGAGACTCTCCACACCAAAACCGACGCTTTTATCCGCGATATGCAGGGTGGTGCCAGCAAGCCGCAACCCAAGGAAATCGAGGAAATCATGGCCATCTTCATTGATGAGGCACTGCAGGCATTCATGCTGCGCGCCTCGGAAGCCGCCAATCTGTCTTCCGGCATGCTCAAGGTGGTCAACATGACCTGTTCCACCATCAGCAAAGCGACCTCGCTGGTGGTCGGCCGTAGCGCTCGCAAGATGGACCTGAAACAGAATCAGGACTCTGCCAGCTACATGGACCAGGTGCGCCAACCTGGAGAAGACGGAAAGGCCTGGTACGTGGCATTTCCGGTTAACGAAGGGCTCGCCATGAAGGGCGCCAACCTGCCCAACCTGTGTGAAAACGGGGATTTCGAAGAAGCCCGCCGGGAACTGGAAGAATACCTGCTGGAAGTCACCGACGAATCCATTCACTGGTACTTCGAAAAGCCCATGGCGCTGCTGAAATTCGGTCCGGTGCTGCGCAAGATTGCCAGCGTGGGGGTAGAAACCACGCGCAAGGCCTCGCGCAGCCTGATTCACAATTTGATCCCCAAACTGACCGAAGAGCAGCTCACCGCCTCTTGTCGCTATCAGGCCAGCATGCTGATGGATTTCCCCTCTCGGCACTGATGACAGCAGCGCGACACCGGTTTCGTTTCAAGACCACTTGGCCAACATAGTGCATGCCTTTTAATAACAAATACTTACACTGGCGCGCTCTTGTTGGCTAACTTCACCAAGTTTTTACAAAACTACTTATTCAACGGATTGCGCTGCAATAACACGGCTCTCTACTATCAATCTGGTATCACAACAATTAAAGAAATTGCCGAGGAGTCAGCCGTGTCATTGCGCCATGCCATACTTGTATTGCTACAAGATCAGGAAGCCAGCGGTTACGACCTCGCTCGCGAATTTGCCAACAGTATCGGGCTGGTATGGAACGCCACCCACCAACAGATTTACCTGGAGCTGGGTAAACTGAACGAGAAGGACATGGTGAAGTTTCGCCATATTCCCCAGGATGGCAAACCGGACAAGAAAATGTACCGGATCACGGAAGAAGGTCGAGACGAGTTAATCAGGTGGCTGCGAAAACCGGCCGCCCCGCCCCGTATCCGGGATGCCTTCATGGTCAAGATCGCCGGGGGAGCGCTCAGCGACCCCTCCTCCATCCTGCGGGAACTGGAGGATCAGGCCGACCTTCGTCGTGAACGGCTAACCACCTTCGAGGATCTGGCGCGCAAGCTGGATGACCGCAACGGTGACAAGGACATGTACACCTACCTGACCCTGCGCCGTGGCATTCTTGACCAGCAGGCGTGGCTCAACTGGGCCGAGGAAGTTCGGTCTGAACTGCGACGACGTGAAGACCTGACCACCTCGGTATGATGGCCGCCCCGGCGGGCGGGACGCTGGCAACCCAGCTGACCTGGCTGGTTCAGGCCCCGCCACTGCTGCCCCCAGCCCCCTGGGAGGATGCCGGGCTCTGGCTGCACAGGGAATGGCAACGAGATCCCGCGTTGCCCTCCCGGGCTGCAGAGTCGCTCTGCGGCCAGCAACAACCCGGCCGCATCGGTCTGCAGTTTGAGAACCAGGTCGCCGCCCTGGTTGAGCACAGCGCCGGTTTGGCACTCGTGGCGCGCAACTTTCCCATCCGCGATGAACACCGCACCCTCGGTGAGCTGGACATGTTGGTCCGCGATCTTGATAGCGGAAAACTGTGGCACTGGGAGCTGGCCCTGAAATTCTATCTGGGTACGCCAGACCACTGGTACGGCCCCAACAGCCGTGACACCCTGGCCCGCAAGTTTACCCATCTGCACGAGCAGCAACTGCCCCGCAGCCAGAGCACCCAGGCCCGTCGCACACTGGCCGCAGAAGGCTGGAAGGTAGACGGACGTGCGCTGCTGACCCGGGGCCGTTTGTTCTACCGTAACAGCCACCCTGAACAACCGGAACGTCATCCCCGTCATGAGCGTGGCTGGTGGCTTCCCGCCCGGGGGCTGCCTAGCCAGCAGTGGCAACGGGTGCCACGGGCATGCTGGGCCTGCCCGTCCATGTCGGACAAAAGTACTAACACCATTGATACCGCCACGCTCATTGACTATGTTGAGGAGCATTCTCGCCCGGTCATGGTGCTGTCTGATTTGCGCCCGGAGCCGGGCTTTATTGTTCCTGTCACTTGGCCCAACACATGAATTTCCAGCCACAGCCACCCACTCTGGTCGATGATCAGGGCCAGGTCGCCTTGGGCGTTTTTCCGCATACCGTTGCCCATATCAACGGCAGGGAAGCGGACTATCGCACCCCCATGGGCAAACCGGCCTCGCGTTTCGCCCGGCATTTTCATTACAAGCAGTTCCAGTATTTCGGCATCATCAGCAACGAGCTGCTGGCCGGTTGCGCCTTTGCCCATACCGCCTATCTGGGAATGGCCTTCTTCTATATTTTCGAACCGAAAACCGGCGAATTGAAGGAATACACTTGGCGCTCGCCCCTGGGACGCGATCTGAGCATGTCCACCTCACCCCGGGTGGGCGAAAGTCATTTCAAACAAAAAGGGGTGGATATCCGACTCGGCTACCAGGACAACCAGGGTTCACTGACCAAAACCCTGAGCATCGCTCTCGATGGCCTGTCACTGGAAGCTGTGCTCAGTGAGGGTAACGAGTATCAACCCATGTCCCTGTGCACCCGAACCGGCGTCAATGGCTGGGTGTATGCCAACAAGGTTGCCGGTCGCACCGTAACCGGCAACCTCACTCGCAACGGCCACCGTCAGGATCTGTCTGAACTGGGGGCCTGCGGTCACCATGACTTTTCCGCCGGTTACATGCGCAGGGAAACCTTCTGGAACTGGGCCTGCCTGTCCAGCAAGGTCGGTGACACCCGTATTGGCCTGAACCTGTCTTGCGGTGTCAATGAGACGACCTTTTCCGAAAACTGCCTGTGGGTAGATGACGTCATGGTACCTACCGCTGGCGTGATATTTGATTACCAACGCGATGACCTGATGCAACCCTGGCAAATTCGCAGCCTGTGTGGTCAGGTCAATCTGCGCTTTACCCCCAGCGGCAACCACAAAGAGCGCCTCGATCTTGGCCTCTTTGCCAGTAATTTTAATCAGCTGTTTGGCCGTTTCGATGGTGAATTGACACTCAAGGACGGTCGCACTATTCCCATCCAGGCACACTACGGTTTTGTCGAGGAGCAGTACGCAAAATGGTAGATAAAAAAGAGAATGCGGCGCCGGAAGTGGCACCGAAGAAAGTGAATGTAAAGCTGCGCCGCGGTTTTTTCTGGATCGTTCAGTACTGGCGCGAACTGTTTAACTTTCGCTTTGATAAATACATGATCATCCAGGTGTTGCCGGGGGTGTATGGTATCGCCCTGTTCGGTATCGGCCTCGGCCTGTTATACCTTTGTGTGGAAGCCTTCATGGCATCTACCTGGCGTGGTCTTTTCTATTTTTTCGTGGCAGCGCCGATCACCTTCCTGGTACTGGCTTCCGTGCTGCGAGCTCTGCTTGAGTTCTACATGGTGGTGTTCAAGATTTCCGAACACGTGGATGAACTGGTAGGCCTGCGCGATACCGTGGATCGACTGTCCGGCATTGGCGACACGGTAGACGAAATGGTCTCTGTCACCCGCCGCATTCCTTTCTGGCGAGTACTCTCAGGCCGCTCCGGCCCTGCTGCGCGCAAACCGGTAAAACCGGAAGAGCGCAAAAAAGACAAACCGGAATAATCGCGCCCTGCACCGCCCCGTCGAGAAGCCATGTTCGCAGGACATCCTTGTCCTGCGAACAGGATAACTGACCGTCAGCTGTCAGTGACTGACTGCCTCAAGTGCGGTGAGCAATAACCGCTGGTAAACATGTTCACGGACCCCCTCCGGCGTTTTCATGTCCATCCGCTCCAACTCGCGCTCAAATTCAGCCTCACTGCCTTCGTTGAACAGCGCGTCACGTCCCAGTTCCAGGTATTCCTTGTGGCTGACTTTTTCCTTGAGCCATGTCAGCGCCTTGAGCAAGCGCTGCTCTGTATCGGTAAAGTCACTCCCCAACGGGAACAAGGGGAAACTCTGCTCACCGTTGTCTGCTGCAATCTCATGCAGGTGTTCGGGGTTGTTACGGCGATAGGGCTCGGGGATCTGATAGTCCTTGCGCAGTTTGCCCGCGGCCTGGGCCTGCTCCATCAATTCAATCTGGAAGCGACTGTCAGCCACATTGAGCATGGCCATGATCACTTCCTCATCGGTCTTGCCACGCAGGTCCGCCACCCCATATTCGGTCACGACAATATCACGCAGGTGACGGGGAATGGTGTTATGGCCATAGGAGAACACCACATTACTCATGGCCTCACCGCCCCGCTCTCGCCAGGCGCGTACCATGATCACAGAACGCGCACCCTCCAGTTCATGAGCCTGACTGACAAAGTTGTACTGCCCGCCAACCCCGCTGAGCACACGGCCATCATCAATCTGATCCGCCACCGCGGCGCCCAGCAAGGTCACCGTAAAGGCGGTATTCACAAAGCGCGCATCCTGACGCTGCAGACGCTTGAGGGTCTCATCACCGTACAGATGATTGACATAACTGATGCGGGTCATGTTGATGGCCGCCCGTTCCGCGTCATCCAGCCCGCGCAGCCGGTCGTAAAATGCCTTTGGCCCGAGGAAGAAGCCTCCATGCATGACCATGCCCCCCTTGAGCCGGTCGCCAAACACGGCTTTCAGCGCCTCGCGAGTGGCACGATCATCCAGATCATTGGCCACCGCAACCTCATTGGGCAGCAACAGTTGCTCGCCCTTCTTGGTCACGCCCTCACGGAAAATCCCGAAGCGTTTCAGCAACCGTAACTGGGCGCGATCCAGACGCCGACTGATCGCAGACTGCTCACGCAACGCATCCAGCAAGGCCAAGCCGGGCTCGGCCGGGTTATGCATTTCCAGCTGTTGCAGAGGGGCCCAGTCATACACCGGCCGGCGAATAATCTTGTCGTCAACCAGCTGCAACAGACCGTGGGTCACCATTTCACTACAACCGTACAGGCCTTCCTGAAAGCGTGCGGTACCCCCCTCCTGATCAATCAGAGCCTGATGCTCCCCGGGAATCTGCCAGGCTTTCAAGGGAGACAGGTAACGTTGGTTATCCTGTTCGCGCAGACGAAGATGGTGCACCAGGGCATCACCCAATGCACCGATGCCAATCTGTAACGTGCCACCATCCTTGACCAGCGTGGACGCATGCAGTCCAACAAAATGATCCTGAATATTCACCGGCATGTTCGGGGTGCTGAACAGGCAACGATGGCCATCAGGGTCATCCACCAGCAAGTCCATTTCCGGCAGCCAGTCACCCACCATGGCATCGTTTTCCATAAACGGCAGATCACGATGCAACTGGCCCACCGCCACGATCGTCTCTCCGGCCTCCCGGCGCGCCTTGAGCAAAGGCAGCAGATCCAGCGTCACCTCAGGGTTGCAGGAAAAGCTGTACTGGTCCTCACCGTCCACCACGCGGTGCGCCAGCATTTGCGCCACCACATTGATCTTGCGGGCATTGAGGTCTCGGGCCACGTGGGTGTAGTTACTGCTGATGTAATGCTGCTGCGCCACATCGCTGCCCAGCATGCTGCCGGGCTGCACAAAGAATTCGAACACCCGGATATTGGCGGGCAACGCCCCCTTCTTCTGGGGTTTCAGGTAGGCAAGGGGCTCGTAATCCGCAAAGATCCGCTCGGCGAAAGGGTCGAGAAACCGTTTTTCCAGATCACTGCCCGCACCAGGCTTGCCCAGTGACAGCGCCGTGAAAATATCCAGCGACAGAGCAGGATCGTGTTCAACACGCTGATAAAGGGCATTCAAAAAACGGTTGGGCTTGCCCAGTCCCAAGGGCATGGCCAGGCGAATCTCCCCGCCGGTCTTCTCAATGACGTAATCGACCGCCTTCTCAACGCTATCCATTCGCTCTGTCACGGCTGCTCCTTATGTTGTCGCGGTGTATTGGGGTTCCGGCTGAGGACACAATTCAGTGGGCGCCGGTACGGGACACAAACGTCACCAGCACCACCCCAACGATGATAAACGCCATCCCGATCATCGCTGGCAAATCAGGTTGCTGTTTCAGAAACACCGCCCCGACCAGCGCAATCAACACAATACCAACCCCCGCCCAGACGGCATAGGCGATTCCCATGGGAACGGTGCGCAGCGTTAGCGACAACGCATAGAAAGCAATCCCGTAGCCCAGCACAGTGATCACCGAAGGCCACAGGCGGGTAAAACCCTGCGACGCATTCAGCGCCGTGGTCGCCACGACTTCGGCAAGAATCGCAATGGAGAGGAAGAGATAACCCATGGAGAGAGCGTCCTGTGTCAACCCAGCTGTTGCAGCAATGCCTGCCAGTGTGCCACCTGTTCATGAACAAAGTCAGGATTATCGTGACGCACAATCACCACCAGCCGGGTGGTGGTATCCCCGTCCGGCCACGCGTTCATCGGTGATAACGCCGGCTCCCCTTGTCCGGTCCACTGCACCAGCAAGGGCCCATCAAGGCCTTCTACCTTGAGCAGCCCTTTGAGACGGACCAGAGATTCACCACACTGGTTCCCAAGTTGTTGCAACGCCGCCTGCCAGTGGGGCCAGGACAAGCGCCCCTCCCAACGCAATGAGGCACTGTGGAGTTGATGTCGAGACACCGACACTGACGACAACTGCGGCTGCAGGCTAACGCCGGTGGACAACGTCAGGGGCCCCGTGATCCGGCAACGGCGCGGGAAAACCTGATCGAGCAAGGACGTCGGTCCGGGTGACAACAGAACGCTTGCGTCAGGGTTCAGAAGGGCAAGCTGCGCTTTCAACTCGGCCAGAGAGTCGGGTGTGCACAGATCGGACTTGCTGATGAGCAGTTGATCCGCCCCTTGCACCTGCTCCAGACACTCAGGATGACGCTCCAGTGCCGCGACACCGGCCTGGGCATCCACCAGCGTGATCACCGACTGGCAGACAAACCGTTTTCGCAGCCACGGATCCTGTTGCAAGGGAGCGACCACGCCAGAAGGTTCTGCCGCACCAGTGGTTTCCAGCACCAGCCTGTTGAACGGCGGGATCTCGCCATTCTTGCGCGCCATGAACAGATTGCGCAGGGTGGAGGAAAGCGAGCCCTGCACCACACAACAAACACAGCCACCGGCCAGCAGTGTCACGGGGACGCCCTGAGCCTCAGTCAGATGCTGATCAATGCCGATATCGCCCAGCTCATTGATCACCACGGCAAGGTCTTGCCGTTGCGATAGCCAGTGGTTCAGCTGGGTCGTCTTGCCACTCCCCAGAAAGCCGCTCAGGACAATCACCGGCAGGCGATCATCCTGAATGTCAGGAGAATGCGTTACCTGAGACATTACGCCAGAGACCAGGGCAGCTCCTGACCGGCATAAAACGGCACCATGGCTTCCCCGGCGGCATCAATTACCTCCGGCACCAACCAGGGCTTGCGCACCAGGGTGACGGTATCGGTGTGACGCGGCAGCCGATAAAAATCTGCCCCGAAATGGCTGGCAAACCCTTCCAGCTTGTCCAGCGCATTGTGCTGTTCCAGGAAAGAGGCATACAGCGGCAACGCCGCGCGAGCGGAATAGCAACCGGCGCAACCACAGGCCGCTTCTTTTTTGTTACGGGCATGGGGAGCGGAATCGGTGCCCAGGAAAAAGCGCTCATGGCCTTCCAGTACGGCTTTCTGGATGGTTTCCTGATGCTGACGACGCTTGAGAATCGGCAGGCAATAGTTATGCGGACGCACGCCACCGACCAGCAGGTCGTTGCGGTTCATCAGCAGGTGCTGCGGCGTCACCGTGGCGGCCGTCAACGCACTGGCCTCACGCACAAAATTCACGCCCTCAGCAGTCGTGACATGCTCAAAGACAATCCGCAGGCCCGGGAATTGCTGGCGAATCTCGTTGAGGTAGCGGTCGATAAACACCTTTTCGCGGTCAAAGATATCGATCTCTGCATCCGTCACTTCGCCATGAACCAGCAGCGGCACATCGTGCTTTTCCATGGCCTCGTATAGATGCATGATCTTGCCCGGATCAGTGACCCCGCTGTCGGAATTGGTTGTTGCCCCGGCGGGATACAGCTTGAAGGCATGCACAAAATCACTTTGTGCTGCGCGCGCGACTTCCTCCACCGGCGTGCTGTCGGTGAGATACAAGACCATCAACGGCTCAAAGGTTACCCCGGCCGGGACCTGCGCCATGATGCGTTCACGGTACTCGGCCGCCTGGGCCACCGTGTTCACCGGCGGCGTCAGGTTCGGCATGACAATGGCGCGACCGAAGACATTGGCCGTGGCCGGCACCGTTTCCGCCAGCAATTCACCGTCACGAAAATGCAGATGCCAGTCGTCCGGGCGGGCAATGGTCAGGGTATCGGTCATGGGGTCACCTTAAGCCGTAAAAATTCGGGGACGTAGTGTAGCGCATGTTGGCGCACAGGCGCAGGGATCAGCTGCCGGGCGACCACTGAGGGAAAAGCCATCGCCCCAAACGAAAAACGCCCCGCGATGCGGGGCGTTTTGGAATATGGCGGAGAGGGCGGGATTCGAACCCGCGATACGGTAACCCGTATGGTTCCTTAGCAGGGAACTGGTTTCAGCCACTCACCCACCTCTCCGGAATGCGGAACTGCATGTTGTCAGGAAATTGGTCGCTCTTGGTTGGCGCTGTTTCCCGACACGCCGCGCATCATAACGATTTTACGGAGAAAATACAGCCCAAAAATCAGGCAGACTCACCGTCTGTTGATTTTTCGTGCTGAATCCGCTGATAGATTTCTTCTCGATGCACCGCAACTTCTTTCGGAGCGTTAACACCGATGCGGACCTGGTTGCCTTTGACGCCCAGAACAGTCACGGTGACTTCGTCACCGACCATCAGGGTCTCTCCAACTCGACGCGTAAGAATAAGCATAATGATCCCTCCTGGGGTCCTTGGTTTCCGTGAGCGCAATCCGTACCCGAAGTTACCGGGCTGCCGTCCATGACGACTCCTTGGTGCGAGGACCATTCGCCCACCGCAGGCACGGGGGCGTAAGTATGCATGAATCAGATTCTCAAGTCTTGCCGCAGGACGGGGCGGAACCTACCGGTCGTCGCCCCATCCTTCCGAACAGTATGTCCGTTATGCGACAGGCTGGTCCAGCTCGAACGCGGAATGGAGGGCACGAACGGCCAGCTCCAGATACTTCTCGGCGATGACCACAGACACCTTGATTTCCGAGGTAGAGATCATCTCGATGTTAACGCCTTCTTTGGCCAGGGCTTCGAACATCTTGGAAGCAACGCCCGCGTGGGAACGCATGCCCACACCCACCAGAGAGACCTTGGCAATCTTGTCATCGCCAATGATTTCCGGCTGACCCAGTTCTTCAGACGCATTGCGCAGGGCTTCCTGAGCACGACCGAAATCGTTGCGGTGAACGGTAAAGGTGAAGTCGGCAGCACCGTCCTTGCCCACGTTCTGCACGATCATGTCCACTTCAATATTGGCTGCACTTACCGGGCCGAGGATCTTGTAGGCAATGCCCGGGGTATCCGGGGCGCCACGCACGATGATCTTGGCTTCATCACGGGTAAAGGCAATTCCGGAGATTACCGGCTTTTCCATATCAACCTCGTCGTCGACGGTAATTAGGGTTCCAGGACCATCCTGGAAGCTGGAGAGAACACGCAGCGGCACATTGTATTTGCCGGCGAATTCCACAGAACGGATCTGCAGGACCTTGGAGCCCTGACTGGCCATTTCCAGCATTTCTTCAAAGGTAATCGTGTCCAGCCGGCGAGCATTGTCCACCACGCGAGGGTCGGTGGTGTATACGCCATCCACGTCAGTGTAGATCTGGCATTCATCCGCCTTCAGCGCGGCCGCCAGAGCAACGGCAGTGGTGTCAGAACCGCCACGACCCAGGGTGGTAATGTTGCCGTCCGCGTCCACGCCCTGAAAACCGGCCACCACGACCACACGGCCAGCATTGAGATCGGCGCGCATTTTCTTGTCGTCGATTTCTTCGATACGGGCTTTGGAGTAGGAATTGTCCGTACGCAGGGGAATCTGGGAGCCGGTGTAGGAACGGGCATCCAGGCCCAGTTTCTGCAAGGCCATGGACAACAGGGAGATCGTCACCTGCTCACCGGTAGAGACCAGCACGTCCATTTCCCGCGGAGAAGGGCTTTCGCTGATGCCTTTGGCCAGCTCGATCAGTCGGTTGGTTTCGCCGCTCATGGCAGAGACCACCACCACAACCTGATCACCCCGTTTATGGAAGCCGGCTACCTTGTCGGCAACGGCTTGTATGCGTTCGACCGTACCTACCGAGGTACCGCCGTATTTCTGCACGATAAGAGCCATATAGTCGCTTTGTCTGCAAAAAAGAGCGCGTTACTTTAGCAGAAACGCGCCCGGATTTCATGTTGGGGTGGCGGGAGAGCCTGCCAGAGAGCCTGTAAGTACCGTAACCGACGGGGCTGACCGCCCCGTCACGACACCGCAGAATCAGCCGGCCACCCAGTCCTTCACACTCTCCAGTGCTGCGGGCAGGGCCGCAGGGTTGTTGCCACCGCCCTGCGCCATATCCGGACGACCGCCGCCACGACCATCGACCTGCTCGGCCACATGCTTGAGCAAATCTCCCGCCTTGAAACGATCGGTCAGGTCTTTGGTAACACCGGCCACCAGGGCCACCTTGTCACCCTCTACTGCCGCCAGCAGAATCACCGCCGAACCGAGCTTGTCTTTCAGCTTGTCCATGGTGACCCGCAGGGTCTTGCCATCGGCACCGTCCACCTGGGTGGCCAGCACCTTCACGCCATTGATGTCCTGCACGCTGTCGGTAAGGTCGCTACCCGCCCCACTGGCCAGCTTTTGCTTCAGGCGTTCAATTTCCTTTTCCAGCTCACGCACTTTTTGCGCCTGGTTGCGGACCCGCTCTGCGGCATTATCCGGCGTGCTTTTTACCGTGGCGGCAATGTCACTGAGGGCCTGCTCCTGCTTGCGCATGGCGGCAAGCGCATTTTCACCGGTGACCGCTTCGATACGACGCACCCCGGCAGCTGCCGAGGCTTCCAGAGTAATGCGGAACAACCCGATGTCGCCGGTGCGGCTCACGTGCGTTCCACCACACAGTTCCTTCGAGAAGCCATCGCTGCCCATGGTGAGGACACGCACCTGATCGTCGTACTTCTCACCAAACAGCGCCATGGCGCCGGCGTCACGGGCGGCGTCAATATCCATCAACTCAGTGGACACCGCAGTGTTGGCCAGAATCTGGCGATTGACGATGGTTTCGATCTGCTCACGCTGGGCGTCGCTAACCGCTTCGCCGTGAGAGAAATCGAAACGCAGATAGTCTTCGGCGACCAGCGAGCCCTTCTGCTGTACATGCTCGCCCAGCACGTCACGCAGCGCAGCATGCATCAGGTGAGTTGCAGAGTGATTGCGCATGATGGCCTTGCGACGTTCCACATCGACGTAGGCCGATACCTTGTCGCCCACGTTGAGGGAACCACTTTCCATGCTGCCCAAATGCACATGCGCCGCCTGACGCTTTTTGGTGTCGGCCACAGCAAAACGGCTGTCGCCCTTCACCAGAAAACCGGTATCGCCGACCTGGCCACCGGACTCGGCATAGAACGGCGTGCTGGCCAGTACTACCATGCCCTCTTCGCCCGCTGCCAGGCTGTCCACCGCTTCACCATCGCGGTAGAGACCGACGATTTCATCGTCATCGGCCAGTTTTTCGTAACCGGAGAAGCCGGTTTCCGCCTCGATATTCAGACGATCGCTGTAATCGTTGGCAAAGCTGCCGGCACCACGGGCGCGCTCACGCTGGGCTTCCATCGCTTTCTCGAAGCCGGCCATATCCACTTCCAGGTCCCGTTCCCGCGCCACGTCGGCGGTGAGATCCGGCGGGAAACCGTGGGTGTCGTACAGGTTGAACAGCACCTCGCCGGACAGGGTCTTGCCCTGCAGCTCGGCAATGGCCGCTTCCAGTACCTTCATGCCTGCGGCCAGCGTGCGACCAAACTGCTCTTCCTCTGCCAGCAGGGCCTTTTCGATACGGGCCTGCTCCCGTGCCAGTTCCGGGTACGCCTCACCCATCTGCTCGACGAGGGCTGTTACCAGGGTAGAGAAAAACGGCTTGTCCTGACCCAGCTTATGGCCATGACGCAGCGCGCGGCGAATGATCCGCCGCAGCACATAGCCGCGGCCTTCATTGGACGGGATCACCCCGTCGCAAATCAGGAAGCTGGAGGAGCGGATGTGATCGGCGATCACGCGCAGGGACTTCTCTTCCAAATCATTGCAGCCGGTGGCCTTGGCCGCGGCCTGCAGCAACGCCTGGAACATGTCGATTTCGTAGTTGGAATGGACGCCCTGCAGCACTGCGGCAATACGCTCAAGCCCCATGCCGGTATCGACACTGGGCTTGGGCAGCGGTTTCAGTTCGCCGTCTTCCTGACGGTCGTACTGCATGAACACCAGGTTCCAGATCTCGATGTAGCGGTCCAGGTCATCGTTTTCCGAGCCAGGTGGGCCGCCGGGGACATCTGCCCCGTGATCGTAGAAGATTTCCGAACAGGGACCACAGGGACCGGTGTCCCCCATCTGCCAGAAATTATCTTCATCAAGACGGGAGAACCGTTCGGCACTCACGCCCATTTCTTTCAGCCAGATATCCGCGGCTTCATCATCAGAAATATGCACCGTGACCCACAGCCGCTCTTCCGGCAGGCCCAGGGTGCCCGTCAGGAATTCCCAGGCGAACTTGATGGCTTCGCGCTTGAAGTAGTCACCGAAGCTGAAGTTACCCAGCATTTCAAAGAAGGTGTGGTGACGGGCGGTATAACCCACATTTTCCAGATCGTTGTGCTTGCCACCGGCGCGAACACAGCGTTGTGAGCTGGTGGCACGGGTGTAATCGCGGCTTTCACGGCCCAGGAACACGTCCTTGAACTGGTTCATGCCTGCATTGGTGAACAGCAGGGTCGGGTCGTTATGAGGCACCAGAGAGGAAGACGGCACCTTGGTGTGTCCCTGGCTGGCGAAGTAATCCAGAAAGGCCTGGCGTAGTTCAGCACTCTTCATAGGAAAAACGGTATCTTGGCTGGCTATCGGAAAGCGCCGAGTATAGCGCCCATGGGGCGCAGTTGCGATGGGAAGAAGCTACGAGCCATGAGCTATGAGCTATGAGAAAGATCCGTCCGGCTTCTCTTTACCTGATAGCTCATAGCTGGAAGCTCGATGCTGCTTTTTAGCCCTTGATCGCGGCGGCCAGACAGACAGTCAGCACCATCACCAACAACAGGCGCTTGAGCACCACCGGGGATACCCGATGGGCAAATCCCACGCCCAGCCGAACCCCCACCAGCGTCCCGGCAGCCACCACCAGGCCAGGCAACCAGGCTACCTGATCCCGCCACATGAAGATGCCCAGCGCCAACACCGTGAAGCTACCGGTTATCGCCAGTTTCAGGGCATTACCCCGTAGCAGGTCATAGCGCATCTGGCCGACCAACACCGCGATCAGCACAAAACCCACCCCCGCCTGCACAAATCCCCCGTACACCCCGGCGAAGAACAGGCCGAGCCAGGCAGGCAGGGATTCCCCTGGCACCTGCGGCACCTCATCAGGACCGGGGGTCATCTGGTTGGGTTTCAGGACCATCAACAACGCCACCACCACCAGGGTACCCAGCAATACTGGCTTGAGGATGGTTTCGGGCAGGTAAGCTGCTGCCAGGGCGCCGACCAGGGTTCCCAGCAGACACGGGACCAGGATCGCAGGTAACGGCTTGAACGGCATGGTGCCACGCTTGTTGAACTGGCGGACCGCCTCAATGCTTTGGATCAGCACACCGACCCGCATGGTGCCGTTGGCCAGCGCCGCCCCCATACCACTGAGCATCAGCAGCGGCAGAATCAGCAACCCGCCCCCGCCCGCCAGCGTGTTGATAAACCCCGCCAACACACCGGCCCCCAACAAGGCAGCCACCAACCAAGGGTCAGAAAGGTATTCCATGGACATTCTCACGCAAGCCGAAAAGCCGCAGGATACGCCGCGAACCAAATTCAGGCCACTGCCCCACAGAACCACAACGCAGCCTGGGCCACAGGACTACACTCCTGCGTGGGCGCACCCGCTTCTGTGGGAGGCCCTGAGTGTTGGCAGCACTGGACAGCAAGTGATTCGCCACCCTGCATACGCCCATAGACGACAGGCAATAGCGTGGGAGCGGTCGTCCGACCGCGATGGCCTCGCCCGATCCTTCATTCGCGGTGGAACCACCACTCCCAAAGTGTAGCTGGCCTAGAGCGGGAAATTGCACCCCGTGGGAGCTTGCCTGCAAGCGATTTGCCCTGACCAACCGCATCATCGCTTTCAGACATGCCCCTAACACTCCCTGGCGGACAAGGGGCCACGCCGGGGGGCACACAGAGCCCAACGTGGCAAGGCTCTCTTTGCTTCATCGTGGATTAACGGGAGTTTGGGATCGCGCCGCCACCGAGCGCAGCGAAGGAACGCCCGCAGGGCGGCCCCGAAGGGGTGAGCAGAGCGAATAACCGACGCTACGGCAAGGGAGGGAATTAAATCAGGCCTTTCCCGGAAATCCGCGATGAGCCTCTATTTTCAGGGCCTGACTACGCCATCTCCTCGTCGCCCGGTACCAACGCGGCAAAGCTTTGTTCGGCGTCAAAGCCACGCCCTTGCAGGAAACGCAATTGTCTGGCTTTTTCTTTCTGGTCCTGGGGATATTGCCGAAAGCGGCGGGCGCGCACTTCCCGGGCCAGGGCAAACCAGTCCACCTCGGTATCCTGCAAAGCGGACTCGATCAGCTCGCTGGCAACCCCGCGTTGCTGCAACTCCTGACGGATACGCAACACCCCCTGGCCCCGGTCGATGCGCGAGCGCACAAAAAAACCGGCAAAGCGCCGGTCATCGATGAAGCCATGTTCTTCACACCACTCGATCACCGCCGCCAAGGCCGGATGATCGCCCACCTTGCTGCGCAGCTTGGTTTCCAGCTCGCGGCGGGCGTGATCCCGACGCGCCAGCAGGCTCACCGCCCGCTGGCGCAACTCGGATTCCGTGAGCGGTTTATTCATCGCCCAGTTCGGCTTCCTCTTCCGCTTCTACCGGTGCGTCGCCCGGTACGGCCAGCAGCCGTGCACGGATTTCTTTCTCGATTTCCTGGGCAATGGCCGGGTTTTCGCGCAGGTGCTCACAGGCGTTCTGCTTGCCCTGGCCAATCTTGTCGCCCTTGTAGGCATACCAGGCACCGGATTTGTCCACCAGCCCTTGCTGCACACCCAGATCCAGGACTTCGCCGAGCTGGTTAATACCCTGCCCATAGAGAATCTGGAATTCGGCCTGACGGAATGGCGGCGATACCTTGTTCTTCACCACCTTCACCCGGGTTTCGTTACCGGTGACTTCGTCGCCCTGTTTCACCGCACCGATACGACGGATATCCAGACGTACAGAGGAATAGAACTTGAGCGCATTACCGCCGGTGGTGGTTTCCGGGTTGCCGAACATCACACCGATCTTCATGCGGATCTGGTTGATGAACACCACCAGGGTGTTGGCATTCTTCACGTTACCGGTGATCTTGCGCAGCGCCTGGCTCATCAGACGGGCCTGCAAGCCAACGTGGGCGTCGCCCATTTCACCTTCGATTTCCGCCTTGGGCACCAACGCCGCCACGGAATCCACAATCACCACATCCACGGCACCGGAGCGCACCAGCATGTCGGTGATTTCCAGCGCCTGTTCACCGGTATCCGGCTGGGACACGATAAGGTCGTCCACGTTCACGCCCAGTTTCTCGGCGTAGTCCGGGTCCAACGCGTGCTCTGCATCCACGAAGGCACAGGTCGCGCCTTTTTTCTGGGCTTCGGCGATCACGCTCAGGGTCAGGGTGGTTTTACCGGAGGATTCCGGACCGTAGATTTCCACGATACGGCCTTTCGGCAAACCGCCAATGCCCAGGGCGATGTCCAGGCCCAGGGAGCCGGTGGAAATGGCCGGAATCCGCTCACGCTTCTGGTCGCCCATACGCATGACAGAACCTTTACCGAACTGGCGTTCGATCTGGGACAGTGCGGCGGACAACGCCTTGGATTTATCGCTCATTGTGACCCCTCTCCTGTGTCGGCGTGACAGTCATTGCATCGCCGGTATCTGTGTCGTCGAAACTGACCTTTCAGCCAGCACTGACAATATGGACAGTATTATGAACAGGTATTCCTGTCCTTTGCAACCCTGTTTGTCAGATCCAGGGATGCGTACGATAAAGTCCGTCTGATTGTGGCTACTGGAGGCGCGCGATCAAGCCCTTGAGGGCTTCCAGAATGGTCTGCTGACGAACGGCATCGCGGTCACCCTCAAACTGGAAACAGCGGGCCTCGGCATACCCCAGCTTCTGACCCCAGGCGATCCACACCGTGCCCACGGGCTTGTCAGCGGTGCCGCCATCCGGCCCGGCCACGCCGGTCACTGCCACACTGATATGGCCGCGGGAATGCTCGATGGCACCGCGGGCCATCTCCAGCGCCACCGCTTCACTGACCGCTCCGTGGCTGGCCAGTGTCTGCGCCTGCACACCCAGCAGGTCCTGCTTGGCGTCATTGGAATAGGACACCATGCCGCGCTCGAACCAGGCAGACGAGCCAGGCATGGCCGTCATGGCCTGGGCGATACCGCCGCCGGTGCAGGATTCCGCCGTCACCACCATCAGGCGCTGGCGGGTCAATTGAAGGGCCAGGGATTCAACCGCGTTGGGAATGTCTTGCGGGTTCACGCATCGCTCCAGTGAGGATTCTGGAACGCACTGTAGCATTTTCAGAGCAACGCAAAACGCTCTTCTGTTGTATATCGCTCGGGACGATACCCCCACACCTCTTCGATTCGGTGCGGGGTGAGCACAGCTTCCGGCTCTCCATCCGCCACCAGCGCTCCCTCTGCCAGTACCAGACAGCGCATGCCGTAGCGAAGCACCTGATTCAGGTCGTGCAACACCGCCAGTACGGTAATGCCGCGCTGCTGCGCCAGCCGCACCGCCAGCCGCAAAATATTGTGTTGCTGCCCCAGATCCTGGGCAGACACGGGTTCATCCAGTAACAGCAGCGGCGTCTTCTCTGCCTGCACCAGCTGTACCAGCACCCGAGCCAGGTGCACCCGCTGTTTTTCACCACCGGACAGGCCGGGAAAGCTGCGCGCAGCCAGGTGCAGGCAATCCGCATCGATCATGGCGGCTCGCACCACATCGGCGCCGGCCTGGCGCGACAACGACAACGGCATCAGCCCCATCTCGACCACTTCACGGGCACTGAACGGAAACGTCAGACTGCTGGCCTGAGGCAGCACCGCCACATGTCGGGCCCGCTCCTGGGGGTTCCAGTGTCGCAGTGATTGACCATGAAAAAGCAACTCGCCGCGACAACCCACCTCGCCACTAATGGCCTTGAGCAAGGAGGATTTCCCCGCGCCATTGGGTCCCAGCAATGCCACAAACTGCCCCGCGGGCAGGGTCAGATTGTCCAGTTGCAGCAAACGCCGACCACCGGCCTCGACAAGCAAGTCACGAATCTCCAGCACCGGACAGGCTCCATTGCTTGCGCTGTTGCAGCAGCAGGATCAGAAAGAACGGGGCTCCCAGCAGTGCCGTCAGCAACCCCACGGGCAACTCTGCCGGGCTGACCAGGGTCCGCGCCGCCAGGTCCGAGAGCATCAACAGCACCGCCCCGGTCAGCGCCGACAGAGGCAAAAGGCGACGGTGGTCCGGGCCGCAGGACAAACGCACCAGGTGCGGTACCACCAACCCCACAAAGCCGATAATGCCGCTGCACGCCACCGCAATGCCCACCCCCAGAGCCGCCAGTACAATCAGCTCCAGTTTCATGCGCTCCACGGGGACACCCAGATGGCGCGCCTCGGATTCTCCCAGCAAGAAAGCATTGAGTGGCCCGGCCCGGCGCTGAAACCAGATTGCCAGCACCACAAAACCCACCAGCGCCAACAGCACCAGCTGATGATTGGCCCCGTTGAGCGACCCCATCTGCCAGACGCTGAGCTCCCGCAGCCGGGTATCGTCGGTGAAATAACTGAGAAAGCCGATCCCTGCCCCAGCGAACGCCGCCACCGCCACCCCTGCCAGCAACAGCATCACCACTGAGGTCCCAGCCGAAGAACGCGCCAGCGAATACACCAGTAAAGTGGTCAACAGCCCGGCGATAAAGGCTGCCGTTGGCACCGCCCATATTTGCCAGGCGACCGGCAGTACCACGATCGCCAACACCGCACCCACCGCGGCCCCGGAGGACACCCCGATGATGCCAGGGTCTGCCAGAGGATTACGAAACAACCCCTGCATTACCGCACCACACTGAGCCAGAATCGCCCCGACCAGCATGGCCAGCAACAAACGTGGCAAGCGGAGCTCCAGCACAATGACCTTCTCGTGGCTGAGTAACCCGGAGCGGTCGCTGCTAAACACCGCATCCCAGATGGCGGTCAGGCTGCCAGAGGCAGGCATCGACACGGCCCCCTGAGTCAGGGACAACACCACACCCACCATCAGCAAACTGATGAGAACGGCGGCGGCAGGAATCGCCGGCAATCGGTTCATACTTCGCCCATATTCAGTGGCTGGAAGGATCCGGATTGCCCACCGCGTTGGCGACCCGTTCTGCCTCATCCAGCGCTGCCAGGCTCAAACCCGCCACAAGGCTGGCACCATCCACACTGTAAATATGCCCGCGTTTGCCTGCCGGCGTGTGCGCCAACAAGGGCTGGCTGTCCAGCAGTGCCGCGGCCGGATCTCCGCTCATCTCACCGGCCACCAAAATCACATCCGGCTCCATGGCCAGCAGGGACTCCATGGACACAGTGCGATAGTTCTCGAAATCCGCCACGTTATCCGCCCCCAGCAGGTCAATCATTGCCTGCCCGGCATTACTGCCCGCGCCAGCGAGACGGAATCCGCCCCGCGCACTGAGAATGAACGCCACCTTATTGCCCTTCAGGGAATGGGTCTGTAACTCGGCAGTCTGGGCGGTAAAACGGTCCAGCAGACTCTGCGCCTGCGCCTCTCGACCCAGCGCCTCTGCCATCGTCTTCAAATTGCTTTCCAGGGCCGTCAAGGAATAGGCTGCCGGCAGCCGGATCAGCTCGACCCCGGCCCCTTCCAGTACACTCAGGGTAGTGTCAGGGCCCATGTGATCGGTACCCACCAGATGGGTCGGTGACAGACTCAACAAGCCCTCGGCAGACAGGTTGCGGTGGTAGCCAATGCGCGGCAATTCGGCAAGATCGCCAGACGCCGGGCTGGTCACATCCACTGCCACCAGAGAATCTGCCAGTCCCAGCGCCACAATCATGTTGGTGGCGCCGGCGTCCGCACTGATCAATCGCATGGGTTCGGCAGCCTGTACCTGCAACGCCAGCATCAGGCCCGCCAACAGACTCCCGGTCATTTTCACAATTCGCACAACGGCTCCCCTGTCCAACGAATAAACATCCCGGACTCATCCGGTACGAAATACGGTTGCGGGTGTCAGCAATACCCACACCCATCAAGGGTGCAAATACTGGCAGCCTGAGCCACAAACGTCAATGGGAATGATTCCTGTTTACAGCCGACAATCAAATGCATATGCTTGCGCCCCAATCCTGATTCCTGCCCAGCCAGCCCCTCGCACGCCAGGCAGATTCGCTGTCCTTTTTGGCTTGTGAGGAAACCCACATGTATTTGCGCAAACGTGCCCTGTCTCTGGCAATCGCACTGGCAGCCAGCCCGGTTCTGGCTGACACCTCTGCAGAAGAACCTATCGTGCTGGCCGAGCTGGCGCCGGTCACCGTCACCGCGACCCGTGACAGCAAAACCGAAAAAGAGGCCACCCGCTCCGTGGCCACCGTCAGCCCGGAAAGCATCGAAAGCCGTCAGGCCAGTTCGGCGCCGGAGCTGGTCAAGGACATTCCCAATGTCACCACCGTGGGCGGCCCCCGTTCTGAAAATCAGCGCATCAATATCCGTGGTCTGGAAGGCGCGCGGGTACTGCAACTGGTGGATGGCGCACGTCAGGTCTTTGAATCCGGTCACCGCCCCAGTTACTTCATCGAGCCCGAGCTGATTCGCTCCGCCGAGGTTATTCGTGGCCCGGCCAGCAACCTGTGGGGCTCTGGCGCGGTCGGCGGTGTCGCCTCGTTCAACACCGTGGATCCCACCGACCTGATCCAGCCCGATGCCAGCGTCGGCGGTTTCCTGAAAGGCACCTACAACGACAACAACAATGACAAACGCGGCAGCGCCGCCGTGGCAGGCACCACCAAGCATGTGGATTGGCTGGTCAGTGGCTACAACCGCGAGAGTGACGACATGGAAGTGTCCCACGACCAGGACCTGGCCAACTCCGCCAGCCGCGAAGATGGCGGCATGGGCAAGCTGGTCTGGCATCTGGCTGATAACCAGAACATTGCCTTTACCGCGCGGCAGGCAGACTTCTCCGGCGGTGTGCCTTCCAATGGCAGCGCCCCCGCCAATGGCACCAGCAACTTCCTGATCCAGCGCGACCAGACCACCCGCAATGCGGCCATCGACTACCGCCACCTGGGCAACGGCGACGGCACCAACAGCCAGGCCATGTTCTACTGGAATGGCGTGGAAATGGATGAAACCCGCGAAAGTGATGGCCGCCCGGACAGCACCCAGCTGGACCTGTACGGCATCAACCTGAACCACACCGCCATGCTCGGCAAACTGGAGTTGCTGATGGGGGTCGACGGCTACCAGGAACAATTCAGTGCAGAGCGAGGCGGCAGTAACCGGCCCACCCCGCCAGACGCTACCACCGATGTCTGGGGCGTCTTTGCCCAGGGTACCTACCCGCTCACCGGCACGCTGGATCTGGAGCTCGGCGTGCGCTATGACGACTTCGCCACCAAGGCCGACAACCTCAGTGAAGACCGCAGCGACAGTGCCGTGTCCCCTTCTGCGGCGCTGAGCTGGCAAGCGGCCGAATGGGCCCGTGTCACCCTACGTCACGATCAGGCCTTCCGGGCCCCAAGCTCCGAAGAGCTGTACAGCACCGGCACCCATTTCTGCATGGGCCCGGGGTTCTGCAACACCTTTGTTTCCAACCCGGATCTGGACCCGGAACAGGCCGCCAACAACGAACTGCTGGTGCGCATGGACTGGAGCGAACTGGCCGGGGGCGACAGCCTCACCGTCAAGGCAGCCATCTTCCAGAACAAAGTGGACAACTTCATCGAACAAATCGTGACCCCGCCTGTGTTCTTCCCGCCGCCGGCCATGGACCCGGGCAACACCTACTGGGTCAACGTGGACAAGGCCACCCTGGAAGGCTTCGAACTGGAGGCGGAATACCGTCTTGAGGCGCTTGGTGTTCGACTCGGCTATGGCCAGACCCGCGGCGAAGATGAAGATACCGGTGAAGACCTGACCAACATCCCGGCAGACACCCTGAACGCCGACCTGTTCTACGGCTTCTGGGATAGCCAGTTCACCGCCGGTGTGCGCATGATCCACGCCCGTGAACAGGACCTGACCGATTACGCCACCAATACCGGCAACACCACCTACGACGGCTACACCGTCACCGACCTGTATGCCAGCTGGACCCCGAAAGCCTGGCCGGCCATCCGTGCCGATGTGACCGTGAACAACATCACCGACCGCAGCTACCGGGTAGCCTGGTCCGAACTGGACAGCCCCGGCCGTGCGATCATTTCCTCACTGCGCTATCAATTCTGATAGCGCCCGGAGACGCTCATGACCCAGCCACAACTTTCGTTGCCAGGCAGTGACGCCAAAGCCTTGATGCAGCTGCTCGCCACCTGGGACACCACCACCACCATCGTGCTGCACGGCGGCTGTGTATTCGAATTCAAGGGCCCCTTCCCTGCCGGCAAGGAAGGGGAAGGGTATTTCAATCTGGATGGCCCGGTTCCCGGCTTCCACGGCCATATCCGCCTGGATGCCGTCGACCATATCTATTTGCAGAGCCGCCAGCACCGTGGCCGTGACAGCCATGCGTTCTGTTTTCAGGACAAGCAGGGCGACAATATCTTCAAGGTATTTCTCGGCCGCGACAGCAATGGCCAACTGCTGGAGAACCAACTGAAAACCTACCTGAACATTCGTGACACCCTCAGCCTGCCCAACACCGGAGCCGACCAATGAGTAGTGAAGGTTTTACCCGCAAGATCAACCAGGAAGTGGTCGACTTCATCCACAGCCGGCGCAGCTTGCAACTGGCCAGCATCCGCGACGACGGCGCGCCCTTTGCGTCCTATGCGCCCTTCGCCATCGGCGACGAATGCCTCTATGTGTTGATCAGCGAAATTGCCGTGCACGCACGCAACCTGCAGGCCAATCCCCTGGCCTCTGTGCTGATCGTGGAAGATGAAGACAGCGCGGAAGAACTGTTTGCCCGCAAGCGGGTGAACTATTTGATGGATGCCGAAAAGCTGCAGGAAGACAGCCCGGAATGGAAAACCGGTGTAGACACCCTTCACCAGCGTCTGGGCGAGCGCATTCTCAACCTGAGCACCCTGGGGGATTTCAAGCTGTTCCGCCTGGTCCCGCGCGAAGGGCGCTACGTAAAAGGGTTCGCCCGCGCCTATCAACTGGAAGGCAAGACCCTGGCCGGTGAAGCGGTCAACCACATGCGCGATGGACACCGCAAACGCGAAGCATAACCCGGACACGGGGCCAGATGACTGAAGTCTGGCCCTCCGTTGTTGATCTACTTCCCTTCCAGCTCTGCCAGCGACTCTTCCAGATAATCCAGCATGCGCTGAATCCGGGGCAGGGTTTCGCGGCAGGCGATGATGCCGAATTCCAGGCTATCGCAATAGCTGAACACGGTGATGTTGAGCGCGTAACCGTGCATCACCAGTGACACCGGATACGACGCCAGCATTTTCGCATCCCCCATGTACAAGGGTTGCTTCGGCCCCGGCACATTGGAAATCACCAGATTGAACAGCGGATTGATACGCCCGGAAATCCCGGTCATCTGCCCCACCGACAACGGCAGGTTGGAGATCATGGTGAAGATATCGATCTCCGCTTTTTCCATGGATTTGAGCCGGCCCTTCACGCCGTTCATGGAATCCTTGATGGCTTCCAGCCGCTCCAGCGGATCATGCAGGTGGGTGCCCAGACTCACCTGCACCGCGGTAATGGCATTGCCGCCATCACCCGCCTCCTCTGCCGAACGCAGCGCCACCGGCACCTGAGCCACCAGCGGATCATGGGGAAGCTTGTCCAGTGACAGCAGGTAGCGGCGCATGGCACCCCCACACATGGCCAGGAAGATATCGTTGACCGTCCCGTCGTGCTTCTCGGCTGCCACCTTGATGCGCTCCAGCGACCAAGACTGGGCGGCAAAGCGTCGCGCCCCGGTGACCCGGTGATTGAAAACGGTCTTGGGGGCCTGATAGATGGTTTTGATATTGCTTTCTTTGGGCTGGCGCATCAGGTCCACAAACTGCCCAGTACCGCGCTGCAGATTACGCAGGGATTTCACCAACCCGGCCGGCGCCGGCCCCTTCTTTTTGCGCTTGTGCGGCAATCGGGTATTCCACTCGGAAGACCAGGGCGGCGGGAAATGATCATCCGGACTAGTGGCCATGCGCGACTGCAGCAAGTTCATGCCGCCAGCACCGTCCATCATGGAATGGTGCATCTTGTTGTAGACCGCAAAGCGATTCCCTTCCAGCCCTTCGATCAGATAGGTCTCCCACAGCGGCCGGCTGGGATCGAGACGCTGGGCGTGCAGACGCGATACCAGCGCCAACAGCTCACGCACCCGCCCAGGTCGCGGCAGTGCCGAATGGCGAACATGGTAGTCAATGTCGAAATTGGGGTCGGTAATCCAGCTGGAGTCCAGCCCGCCAGGGATGCGCGAATGCAACTTCTGGTTGAACGGCCGGCAGATCCCTTCCACATCCACCATGCGCCGGTACACCTGCTCCATGTAGTCCGCCTGGGCATCATCCGGCAAACCATACAGCTGCAACATGCCGATATGCATGGGGGTTTCACGGGTTTCCATTAACAGGAAACCCGCATCAAAAATGGATAGTTTCTTGCCCAAGGTGTGCACTCCTGCGCGCATTCATCAACGAAGGGTTATGCACGCCACGTTACGCACCGCGCAGGCAAGTCACCATGACACTGAAAGGAACCTCGTGATCAAAACGGACAAAATATACAATTTGTCTCAATTTGGTTGCACGAGGGCTACGCCTGGCTCTCCAGCTCCGCCAGCGAGGCCTCGAAATAATCCAGAAAGCGCTGAATATGCGGCAGCGTGTCGCGGCACCCGATCACCCCGAACTCCAGGCTGTCCTTGTAACTCACTACCGTGATGTTCAGGGCATAGCCGTGCAACACCAGCGAGACCGGATAGGTGGCAAGCATCTCGGCGCCATTCAGGTAAAGCGTCTCTTTGGGGCCTGGCACATTGGAAATCACCAGATTGAACATGGGGCTCACCCGCCCGGAAAGTCCGGTCACCTGCCCCAACGACAGCGGGACATTGGTGAGCACCGTATAGACATCAATTTCCGCCTTCTGCATGTCTCCCAGACGGGATTTGACCCCTTTCATGGAATCCTGAATGGCATCCAGGCGCGCCTGGGGATCGTCGATATGGGTCCCCAGACTGACCTGCACCGTGGTAATCGCGTTGCCGCCATCCGCCGCCTGGTCTGCGCTACGCAACGCAACCGGCACCTGCGCCACCAGCGGATCATCCGGCAGGGAATCCTGACTCAGCAGGTAGCGGCGCAGGGCGCCACCGCACATGGCAAGAAAGATGTCGTTTACGGTACCGCCATGCTGTTTTGCCACCGCCTTGATGCGAGGTAGCGACCAGGATTGCGCAGCAAACCGTCGTGCCCCGGTGACACGTCGGTTCAACTGGGTTTTGGGTGCACGGTAGATGGTTTTCACATTGCCATCGCGGGGCTGACGCAACAGATCGACCAGCTGGCCACTGCCCCGGCGCAGATTATTAACGGTGTTTTTCATCCCGCTCACGCCCGACACCGCAGGGGCACCACTACTCTTGCGTGGCTTGCGCTCGGCCTCCCACTTGCCAGACCAGGGCACCGGCAGGCGGTCCTGCGCGCTGGTGGCCAGCCGCGACTGCATCAGGTACATCCCGGCCACCCCGTCCACCATGGAATGGTGCATCTTGGTGTAGAGCGCAAACCGGTTCCCTTCCAGCCCTTCAATCAGGTAGCTCTCCCACAACGGCCGGCTGGGGTCCAGACGCTGGGCATGCAACCGCGACACCAGCGCCAGCAACTCGCGCACTCGCCCTGGCCGCGGCAAGGCAGAATGACGAACGTGGTAATCAATATCGAACGAGGTATCTTCCACCCAACCGGCGTCCATTCGCAGCGGCAAGTGAGACTGGATCTTCTGGTTAAACGGACGACAGATACCCTCCACATCCACCAGATAACGGTAAATGCTTTCCATGTAATCCGCCGGCGCCTCCTCGGGGATGGCAAACAAGGCCAGGCCCCCCACATGCATGGGCGTCTCCCGGGTTTCCATCATCAGCCAGCCGGAATCCATGATGGACAGTTTCTTGGCCATTAACAGGCTCCTTATTGTTATGAATACACACCGATCACCCCAACCATCATGCGGGTTTTACCGCAAAAAACACTATGGAATTGGTTGTGTTTGGTAAGTGGCAGATCCAGAACAAACAAGGCCCCATCCGGGGCCTTGTGTTTCAACGCAGTGGAAAATGCATCCTGCCTCAGGCGGTAATGTCTGTCGCCGGGCCAAAAAATTCGAACCGGATGTCTTCGCTCGCAACCCCACGCCCGGCAAGCAGCTGCCATCCCTGACGCAACATCGGCGCCGGCCCGCACAGGTAAAACGCCGGGACCTGTTCGCCCACCAGCGAGTCCAGCAAGGCCGAATCCAGCAAGCCATGACTGACGCCTTGCTGCACGCTGTCCTCTGGTAACGGATCGCTATAGCGCACGTGAACCCTCAGATGGGGAAAGTCTCCCTGCAACTGCGCCAACTCATTGGCGAACGGACGCACCGCACTATTCAAGACACACTGGACAAGCAACACCTCACGGTTCGGGTTAGCCTCCAGCGCCGCGTAGAGCATGGACAGCAACGGCGTGATCCCGACGCCACCCGCAATCAACACCAGCGCACGATCGTCCACGGTATCCAGGGTGAACTCACCACAAGGTGGTGCCAGCTCCACCACATCGCCTTCCGCCAGCTGCTGGTGAATAAAGGAAGAACACACCCCGTCGGGCGCACCCGCTTCCCGTGTTCGCTCATGTTTCACACTAATGCGGTACTGGTCCGCGCCGGGCCGGTTAGACAGGCTATAATTACGCATGATTGGTTCACCACCCGCCTGTGGCGCTACCCGCACGGTGATGTATTGCCCCGGCAGATGCGGGTGCAGTGACTTGCCATCTTCCGGCGCCAGATACAGGGAACGAATCGTGTCGCTTTCAGTAACAGCGCGTTTGACCACGAAACGTTTGAAACCGGTCCAGCCATAATCCTGCTGATGGTGATCGTAGATCTGTTTTTCCCGGTGAATAAAGATATCCGCCAGCACGCCGTAGGCAGCCCCCCAGGCATCAATTACCGCCGGGGTCGCAGCCTCGCCAAGCACTTCCTGAATAGAGGCCAACAGGTTGGCCCCAACAATGGGGTAATGCTCTGCCTGAATGCCCAACGACGCATGTTTCTGCGCGATCAACTCCACCGCACTGGCCAACGCCTCCGGTGTCTCGATGTTCTGCGCGTAGGCCAGCACGGCCCCGGCCAGCGCACGCTGCTGGGTGCCCGCTTTCTGATGGGCCGGGTTAAAGAACCGCAACACCTCGGGGTTTTCCCGAAACATACGCTCGTAGAAGTGACGAGTGAGCGCCTCGCCTCCTTCCTGCAGTACCGGAACAGTTTGCTTGATCACGGCCAGTTGGGACGCTGTGAGCATGGCGGTCTCCTTGGGGTAGTAGTCGTGCCGAATAAAAGTGGTATTTTACATGCCTATTTATAAAAGGCATATTAGATACCACTTTTAACGTGGTCAAGCCCCGGTACGAATGCCATGCAACTTTCCACTCATACGGATTACTCGCTGCGCACCTTGATTCACCTCTCCCTGCGTGGCGGAGATACTCCGGTAACGGTGCAGGAGATCGCCCGCGACTACGGCATTTCCGCCAACCATGTGGCCAAGGTCGCCCAGACCCTGTCGCAACTGGGCTACGTCAAAAGCTTGCGTGGTCGGGGTGGCGGCCTGGTGCTCGCGCAATCCCCGCAGGCAATCAATGTGGGGGGGCTGGTGCGTCAAACCGAGAATCTGAAACTGCTGGAGTGCTTCGGCCCCAATCCCCCCTGCCCGATTGATCCGGCCTGCAAACTCAAACGCGTCCTGCAGCAGGCACAACAGGCATTTCTGGAAGTCCTTGATGGCTACACCCTGGACCAATTGGCACGGAACCGAAGGGAACTGGAACGGCTGCTTTTCAAAGGCCCCGCCTGAGCCAAAAACATCGCTGGACAAAAACCGCCGACCGGCTAATCTGCCCCTATGAGAACGTGCTTTACCCCCTGTCGCCGTCTGTGCGACCAACCCCTTTCTTTGTCAGCCTTCACCCCTGCGAAGGCTGCGAGCACCCCTGCCCGTCATTCCTGACGCCGAACGCCCGTGATGCAGGGAGTTCGGCGAAGCCCACATCCCTCTTTTCGGCTTTATACTCAGGAAAACACCATGACCACCTTACCCCCGATTACCGTTAGCCAACTGGACAGGGACCGGCTCTATGCATTGCTGGAGCGGCTCGACGACGAATCAGAGCAGATTGAATTTCTGTATCGAGAGCTTGAGCGGGCGACCGTTGTCGCCCCCGATATGCTGCCGGCCAACGTGGCCAGCCTGGGCAGCAAATTGACGTTCCGCAACGAAGATACCGGCAAGGAGCACGTTCGCATTCTGGTGATGCCCCGCGAGCTGGAACACTATCCAGACGGCATTTCCATCCTCACTCCTGCTGGCGCGGCAATGCTGGGTCTGGAAATCGGCGCCAGCATCCTCTGGCACCACCGGGGAAAGCCGTTAAACCTGACTCTTCTAGCCGTCAGCCGCAGCTGACATTGTAATGAGACCCATTCCCACTTAGGATGTGCAAACCTTACACTTTACCAATGCACAGGGAAGGCGGATGTCGCAGGGAACCTCGCCGGGTACGCAACCACTCGAAGCGCTCTACCATGAACATCACCCCTGGTTGCAGCGCTGGTTGCAGCGCCGACTGGGGTGCCATGCCCTGGCCGCAGACCTGGCTCAGGATACCTTTATCCGGATACTGACCCGGCCTCGCCCCCTGAATAACGTAAACACCGCGCGAAGCTACCTTCGAACCATTGCCGAGCGGCTATGCATTGACCTGTGGCGGCGGCAGTCCATCGAGCAGGCCTGGTTGGACGTTCTTGCATCCCGGCCACAAGAGATGGATATCTCTCCTGAAGACAGCGCCATCATCATTGAGACGTTTTGCGAACTCGACGACATGTTGCGCCGGCTGCCGGAGAAAGTGGCAACCGCTTTTATCCTCTCGCAAATTGAAGGCCTGACCTATCGGGATATCGCCCTGAAGCTGAACGTATCGGAACGCACGATCAAGAATTACATGGCCAGGGCCATGATGGAGTGCGTGTTGATCGAAGCTCGCTTCCATGAAGCGGTGAACTGAATGGCAACGCCGGCACTTCCCGATCATAAAATTCTGCAGGAAGCTGCACATTGGTTTGCCACTCTGGCTGATGAGAAGGCCAGTGCAGAAGACAGAGTGCAATGGCAGGCATGGCTCAATCAACATCCAGATCATCATCAGGCCTGGCAATATGTGGAACAGGTTGGACAGCGTTTTTTTACCGCCCAGCAACAGGCAGGCAGAGAGAATGCCAGCCAGATAATTCGCTCAACTCGTCAACGCCGAATTGGCCGGCGACAGGTACTGGGCGGCGGCGCCGCAGGGCTGGCAATGTGGTTGGTTTGGCGCCAAACCCCACTTGCCTCGGTCAGCCAGCGTCTCGCCAACAGCCTGAGCGCCGATCATCACACGACTATCGGCGAACAACGCCAGCTGATCTTGGCCGATGGTGGCCAGTTATGGCTCAACACCGCCACCGCTGTTGACATCCGCTACCAGGAAACCGGGCGAAACATTACCCTCCTGGACGGCGAGATCCTGATTGACACCGCCCCGGATGCATTGCAGCGATCTTTCGTCGTTCACACACCCCAAGGCAGCCTGCGCGCCCTGGGCACCCGCTTTGCAGTGCAACAACAGAGCTCCCGGGTGCTGCTGGCGGTGTATCAGGGTGCCGTAGAAATTCGAACCCAACAGGGCCAGTTTCTAACGGTGCAGGCCGGCCAGCAAAGTACCTTCAGTAACAGCCATATCGGCAAACCACAGCCTGCAGACAATGCCCGCCAAGCCTGGGCGAACGGCTTGATCATCGCCAACCACATTCCGTTGCGATCGTTGGTCGACGAACTGGCCCGTTATCGGCATGGCCACCTCTCCGTATCCCCCCAGGTTGCTGAACTTCAGGTCGTCGGCACCTACCCGACCGACCAACCCGACCACGCCCTGGCCATGCTGGAAGCCACCTTGCCAGTCAAAGTGGAGCGCCTGTTCCCCTGGTGGGTCACCATTTCACCAGAACAATGACACGAGACGTGCCTTAACGCTGTACCTGGTCAGGTGTGCAAACGACAAACCCTGAGACTTTTCTCCCCGGTGCTTTCCCTTTTTCTCTGCTCATTCGTGTAGAGACATAGAACTGTCAAATTACCCTGGAGGAAGGCCTCACCATGCAGCAAACATTCCCCACCATCCGGCACCGGCTAACACCGCTAGCCGTGGCGACCCACTTCACTTTCGGCAGCGCGTTCCTTGCCAGCATTGCGCTGCCGATCATGCTGCCGCAACAGGCCATGGCCGAAACCCAGTCCGTCACACTGAATATTCCCGCCGGCTCACTGGCTGCGGCGTTGAACACCTTTGCCGAACAGGCGGGGGTCTATCTCAGCACCAACGGCAAGCTGGTGGCAGGCAAGCAAAGCAACGGTCTTCAGGGCACTTTCAGTGTTGAACAGGGCCTGAACCAGCTGCTTCAAGGCAGCGGCCTCAGCTACCGGTTCTCTGACAACAATACCGTCTCGATCATCAGTGCTGAGCAGGACTCGGCCTCCACGCTCGATCCGATCCAGGTCAGTGCCGGTGCCCGCAATGGCGCCGCCCCATCCACCGAAAGCACCATGTCTTACACAAAAGAAGAAATCAGCTCCACCACCAAACTGCGACTCAGCCCACGGGAAACGCCGCAGATTGTTAACGTGGTAACCCATCAAGTGGCCGAGGATTTCGGCGCCCAGGATATGGAAGACATCCTTAATCTCGCGCCCGGCGTCAGTGTTGGACACACCGATGATGACCGCAGAAGCTACACCGCACGCGGCTATGCCATGGCCATTCAGTATGATGGCCTACCCTCCACCTCGGGTATTGATGGAGGGGTGGTCGCTGGCCCCGATAGCGCCCTGCTGGACAGCACCGAGATCCTGCTGGGGGCAGCGGGACTCATGAATGGGGCAGGACAACCCGGCGGCGTCATTAATATGAACTACAAACGTCCGACCCGTGACTATCAGGCGTCCGCCGAGCTGATGGCAGGGAGCTGGGATCTGCGTCGCATGGTGGTAGACGTCTCCGGCGGTCTGACCGAATCAGATCGTATCCGCGCTCGCGTGGTCGCCGTTGACCAGGCAGAAGAGTCCTTCCGGAATGTGGAGCGTGAAAAGAAAAAGGTCTTCTACTCCATCATCGAGGGCGACCTGACCGACAGCACCCTCCTCAGCCTGAGCATCCAGACGCAAGATATCTACGATAACGTCACTGACCGTAGCGGCCTCCCCTCTGACAATGCCGGTAACGACATGGACTGGAGCCGCTCCACCTTCCTGGCCCCCGCCTGGAATCGCTGGAACAAATATGCCACCACCTATCGTGCCAAGGTAGAACAACAGCTGCCGTCTGACTGGTTATTGATCGTGCAGGCCTCCACCATGAAATCCGAAGCAGACTGGCTGTTCGGCACCCTGTCGAGCTTTGATTCCGATACGGGAGACGCCACCTTCAGTCGGTGGGGGCAGTACAACAAGGAGACCAGTGACGATGCTGAGCTCTACCTGCGAGGCCCACTGGAATTATTCGGACGGAGCCATGAATTGGTGTTCGGCGGCAACTGGACAGAAAGGTTGTGGACCGGAATCTCCGGCGACGGCACGGATTACAGCACCAACCTGTATGGCTTTGATCCGCAGACCAGTGTCCCCGCCCCTGAGATAACACTCAATCAGCCCATCAACGATCAAATCACCCGCCAGTATGGCGGCTACGCTGCCGGTCACTTCACGGTAACAGACCGCCTTAAAGCGATCATTGGCAGTCGCCTGAGCTGGTATCACTACGAGTATTCCGGCACCGAACGGGACGAAGATCGCATCGTTACGCCTTATATGGGGCTGACCTATGACCTGAACAGCTGGGCCTCTGTTTACGCCAGTTATACGGATATCTTCAACCCGCAATCGGCCAAAGACACCAGTGGAAACACGCTGGACCCGGAGCTGGGCGCCAGCTACGAAGCAGGTTTCAAAGGAGAGTTTTACGACGGACTGCTCAACGCCTCCGTTACTGCCTTCAGAATCCGCAAAGACAACGAAGCACTACTGAACTCCAGCATTCCTTTTGATGCCAACAATGCTTGTGGTGGCTGGTGCTATGAAGCCAATGGCAAGACTACCACCGATGGCTTTGACCTTGGCCTGGCAGGACGAGTGACTGAAAGCATCCAGATCATGGGCGGTTTTACCCAGTACAAAAAAGACGACAACGACGAGACCGTTCGCATTACCAAACTCTCCGGTAGCTACACCCCGCCCAGTCAAAAATGGAGTACCGGCGTTAGCATCGATAACAGCACCAAAAGCTACGGCCAGTGGGGTATGTCGCAAGACGCCCGCACCCTCGTCGGCGCTTTCGGCCGTTACCAGATCAACCCGCAGCTGGACATCGCATTGAACCTGCACAACCTGCTTGACGAAGAGTATTACGCTAACGCCATTGATTCTGGTTATGGCCGCCAATACTGGGGGGAACCTCGTTCATGGACCGTTGCGCTAAGAGGAAAATGGTAAGCGAATCACGGTAAACTGGCTCTGCCCGGATGGCGGAGATCGGCATTCGCCGATTTCCGCCCGACTCGAGACGCTCCAACCGTGCCCCCTCCTACAACATCATTGTAATGATACCCATTCCCATTTAGACTGCCCGTTCATTATTTGGTCACAGACTCTGGGGGCGTGATCATGTCCGGGGCGATACAGGACTCCCTGTCCGTAGAAACGTTATACAGCGAATACCACGGCTGGTTGCACCAGGTGTTGCGGCGCCGGCTGGGCAATACCGATGATGCCGCCGACCTCGCGCACGACGCCTTTATTCGTCTACTCACCAAACCCCGATACCTGAACCAGTACACCGCCCGCGCCTACCTGAGCCGGATGGCACGGGGACTGTGTGTGGACTTGTGGCGACGCCGCGAAATCGAGCAGGCCTGGCTGGATACGCTGGCCAGCCATCCCGAGCAGGAAGCCCCCTCCGCCGAGCAACAGACCGCCGCCATGGAAGCCCTGATCGAAGTGGATGCCATGTTGCGACGCCTGCCCGAGCCCGTGGCCGACGCCTTCCTTCAATCCATGGTGCATGGCCTTACCGGCCGTGAAATCGCCCAACTGCTGAATGTCTCAGAACGCACCGTGCGCAACTATCTTTCCAAAGCCATGCTGGCCTGCCTGCGCCTGCAGGCGCGACTGGAAGGGCATATCCTTGGCGACGCTCCCGCAGAGACGATTGGCAATGCTGAGAAACGTATCTCGTGATGACAGACCACGCCCACATTGACCATCAGGTACTCAGTGATGCCGCCGACTGGTTCGCCCTGCTGCGTTCCGGCGATGCCAGCCCCAAGGACAACCAGCGCTGGCTGACCTGGCTGAAACAGCACCCGGACCACGTTTTGGGCTGGCAGCTGGTAGAGCGGATCGAACAGCAATTCAGTGCCGCCACCGGCAACCACCCCGATCACACCGAAGCCACCCTGCAACAGGCCAGAACCAACCGGGTGCAACGGCGCACCATGATCAAGGGCATGGGCGCGGCACTCGGCACGCTGGGACTGGGCTGGTTCAGCTGGCAACAGACATCGCTGCCACAAATCGCCGCAGCCTGGCAGGCGCAGTACCGCACCGGCACGGGCGACATTCAGCATTGGACGCTGGCTGACGGCACCCAGCTCTGGCTCAACACCGACTCCGCCGTGGACACTTTCATGGAAGGCCCGCTGCGTCAGATCCAGTTGATCCGTGGTGAGATTCTGATCCAGACGGGGGCAGACACCCGCCCGCTCGTGGTCTACACCCCGCAGGGAGAACTGCGCCCTCTGGGTACCCGTTTTTCTGTTCGCCAGGACGGCCGTGACACCTTCCTGTCGGTGTACGAAGGCGCTGTGGAAATCACCACCCGGCACCAGCAGCGCACCGTCGTAAAGCGGTTTGAACAGACCCGTTTCCGCCAGGGCCACATCGCCCCGCTGGAACCTGCGCGCCTGAGCCAGCAAGCCTGGCACAAGAAAAGGATCATCGCCGAAGACATCCGTCTGGCCGACCTGATTGATACATTGGGGCGTTACCAACACGGCCATATCCAGCTATCACCCCAGGTGGCCGATCTGCGCGTCTTTGGCGGCTTCCCGCTGGACAACCCCGAGCAGGCACTGGGCATGCTGGAGAACGCTCTCCCCATCCGCATCGACCAGCCCCTGCCGTGGTGGACCCGCATCGAACCCGCCACGCCCTAGGGCGGACATGGGCGCGAGCCCATCTCCGCCAGCGATGCCAAGATGACGGATGAGATCGGCATTCGCCCATTGCCACCCTGCCGCTACCACCGGCCACTCGCTCAACGGCACAAAAAACTGAAAAAAATTTTCCGCTTTTAGCCGCCTTGTTCGATATGTCAGTTAAACCCCGTCAAAAGGATGCGCCGGGGACATCCCATACTGACAAGAGGAGATACCGTGAAACGCTTTCAACGTACCCCTGCCGCCATGCGCGCCCTGACACTGAGTCTGGCCATGGGCCTGAGTGTGCCGCTGGCTCTGCCGCTGGCCGCCCATGCCGAAGAATCTGCTGGCGCGCAGCAATACAATATTCCGGCCGGTCCGCTGAACACCGTCCTCACCCAATTCTCCAGCGCCTCCGGCGTACTGATCGCTGGCGACATGCAACTGGCCGCTGGCAAACAAAGCCCCGGCTTGCAAGGCAGCTATACGCCAGAAGAAGCCCTTACCCGTCTGCTCTCCGGCACCGGTATGACCGCCAGCCGCCAGAGCGATGGTTCCTTTGCCCTGCGTGGTGCAGACGACAACGCCGCCAATGTCCTGGACCCGGTTAACGTGACCGTCACCCAGCAAAGTCCGCAAGACATCGTCGATTACGATTATTCCGACATCACCCGCCTGCAGCCCCAGGACACCAAAGACCTGTTCCGTAACGAAGCGTCTGTATCTGTGGGTGGCTCCATCCCCATTAACGAGAAAGTCTACGTACGTGGCGTGGAAGAAACCGCCCTGCTGGTGACTGTGGATGGCGCGCGCCAGAACAACAAGATCTTTCACCACAACGCCACCACGTTGATTGATCCTTCGCTGTTGAAATCTGTCAGCGCCTCTGCCGGTGTCGCCGCTGCCGACGACGGCCCTGGCGCACTGGGCGGTGCCCTGAAATATGAAACCGTCGACGTGGCTGACATGCTCGCCCCTGGCGATAACCTCGGGGGATTTCTGCATGGACGCTACGCGACCAACGGGGATGTATTGACCACCGCAGGCTCCCTGTTTGGCCGCAGCAATGGTTTTGAAGCACTGGGTTACGTGAAGCAGGTCGACGGTGACAACTACGAAGACGGCAATGGCGACGAAGTGCTCTATACCGAGCCAGCCCTGGTCAGTGGTTTGGCCAAACTGGCCTACGAAAACGAAGACATGGGCCGCATCGAATTGAGCCACGAACAGGTCAATGACGATTCCGAACGCCCCTATCGCGCCAACTTTTCCGGTCTCACCGCAGGGCGTCCAGTGCCGGATTCGCGCAACTACGACCTGACCCGCCAGAACACCGTGCTGGGGTACAGCCGTCTCACCGGCAGTGGTTTCTGGAATCCGGAGGTCACCGTTGCCAACAATGAAACCGAGCTGAAAACCAGCGAGAACCCGCTGGCCGCACCGACCACCACTGTGGTCTATACCGGCATCACCGAAAGCACCTCGGCTACGGCCAAGAACACCTTCCACACCGGTTTCGTGGATATCACCGCCGGTCTGGACTACTACGATGACAGTGCGGTGTTCCAGTTTGCCGGCGACCCGGATCTGGAAGAAAGCGCCGAAAACACCGGTGCCTTTGTGCAGTTCCGTCAGAATCTGTTCCAGCGCCTGGACCTCTCTTATGGCCTGCGCTATGACCAGCAAGACTTCACCGGCACCGACGACTCCAAACACGACGACGAAGGCACCAGCTCCAATGTGTTCGCCGAATTCCACTTCAACGAGCACTTTGCTATTAATGCCGGCTATGCCGATGTCTGGGGCGGTACCGCTCTTGCCGAAAACTTCATCCTCAACGGCGCCTGGGTTTACGGCGACATGATGCCGGTGAAGGCCCACAACCACACCGTCGGCTTCAAGGCCAACTGGAACGGTTTCTTCGCCGAAGCCAACCAGTTCGAAACTGGCATTCGTGATGCCCGGGTACCCACCTGGGGCGGCGGCCCGGATCTGTACTCCGATTTCGACATCGACGGCTTTGATGCCACCCTCGGCTACCGTGCTCCGCTCGGTCGCCTGGCAGTGACCTATGCCGACATCGATTCAAAAATGGACGATGAGTATGCCACCTCCTACGACGGCAACTACTTTACCGTCCCGCTGGGAGAGCAGGTTGCCATTAGCGGTGAGTTGAACTGGCCGAACACCCAGTGGGCACTGGGCCTGACCGCCGAAATCGCCCTGGAGAACGACGACCTTGAATCCCGGGGCCTCGGAGAGAAGCAGGACAGCTACACCGTGGTGGACGTGTACGTGAACTACACCCCCATTGACGCCCTGTCCCTGCGCCTGTCCGTGGACAACGTGAACAATGAGGAATACACCGAGCGTGCCAGCTACGGCCAGGAGTTCCCCACCGTGGAAACCCTGCTCGAACCCGGCCGCTCCATCAACATGGATGTGCGCTATAACTTCTGATGCCACCCTGATCAGACTGACCACGAAGGCAGCCCACGGGCTGCCTTCTGCGTTAAGCGGGGCCGACTCGACACAACGGGAACGCAATACAAGAGCAACATGGCCGTTACGTCGATCACTGGCACGCAATCAGGTCATCGCAGCGTCGCCCTGCACCTGCCACAAACCATCGACGGGACATGTCAATCTATCGGTCATAAGAAACTATAAAAAATATCAGGATTGGCTTCACCTTTTGCCCCTCTCGTTCGTCTATCTAATACGAGGGTAAGAAAACAAGAGGCCCAAACCCGATACACCCTCGGGCAAGCTCCTTTGACAAGCAACGCCCCGGCCACCCGGTCGGGGCGGTTTTTTATTGGTTATGAATACGAGGTCATCCCGCAGGGTATGAAAGAAGGTTTCCGACAAAGCATGGCCTGGCTGCACACCTGGACCGGACTGGTGGTGGGCTGGGTGCTGTTTTTCATGTTTGTGACCGGCACCGCCGGGTATTTCCACTACGAAATCACCCGCTGGATGGAACCGGAGCGTCCATTAGTGGAAGCGCTGCCCACCGCCGAGCGCGCGCAGATGATCTCGCTGGCCCTCGACCAGCTGGAACAGCGGGCACCCAACGCCGCGAACTGGGACATTACCCTGCCTCACTATTCCCCCCTCAGTCGCGGCTGGCAGGACTTCTCGATTCGCTGGGAGGATCTGCCCGAGCCCGGCCATGACCACGGCGCGCGGGGCAATGCCACCCTCAACCCGCTCACCGGCGAACATCTTGAAAGCACCCCGGTGCGGGCCACCGGCGGCGGCGAACTGCTCTATGAAATGCACTATCGCCTGCACTACATGGACCTGCTGCTGGCCTATTATCTGGTAGGCATCTGCACCCTGCTGATGTTCATGGCCATCATCACCGGGGTCATTACCCACAAAAAGATTTTCAAGGACTTCTTCACCTTCCGCCCCGGCAAAGGGCAACGCAGCTGGCTGGACGCACACAACGTGATCAGCGTGATGGCCCTGCCGTTCTTCATCATGATCACCTACTCCGGGCTGGTGTTCTTCGACACCACCTACATGCCCACCAGCATGGCTGTGCTGTACGGCCCGGACCGGGAAAGCCGCGATCAGTATTTCGATGATTTGTATGCCCAGAACCACGACCACCAGGCCGCACGCCGCCCGCAAGCGCCACTCAGCGAGATGCTGGCCAGTGCCGATGCCGCCTGGGGCGAAGGGCAGGTCAAATCCCTGCTGATCCAGCAAGACACCGGCGAAGCCCCCCGGGTAGAAATCAGCCGGATTGATGTGAACGAACTCCGCTGGTACGACGGCGAAAAACAGGTCTTTAACGCCGACACGGGCGAGGCATTGCCAAGCGCCCCCTACGGCACGCCCACCTCGCGTACCCGCCAGGTGATTACCGCCTTGCACGAAGGCCGCTTTGCCGGCCCCTGGCTGCGCTGGCTGTACTTTGCGGCAGGCCTGCTCGGCTGCGCCATGATCGCCACCGGCCTGGTGCTGTGGACGGTCAAACGCCGCAAGCAACACGAACTCCCCGGCACCGGCAGCATTAACATGCGCCTTATCGAAGCCCTCAACGTGGCGACCATCGCCGGCTTGCCACTCGGGGTCGCCGGCTACTTCTGGGCCAACCGCCTACTGCCGGTAGACATTGCCGAGCGCGCCAACTGGGAAGCCAATGTGCTGTTCCTGTTATGGGGCGAGGCCTTCCTCTATGCCTGCTTCCGCGACATCCGCAAAGCCTGGGTGGAAATTCTCTGGCTGGCCGCAGCCGCCTTTGCATTGATACCGCTACTCAACCTGCTCACCACCGACAAGCACCTGGGCCTCACCTTGCCCGCCGGAGAATGGGTGCTGGCCGGTTTTGATCTGAGCATGCTCGGTCTGGGTATCGCCTTCGGCTGGATGGCCATCAAGGTACGCCGCCGCTGGCTCGCCAATGAACGCAAGGCCAACCCGACGACACACCCGGCCCGGATGGAGAAATCCGCATGACCGCCCTGCTCCGCCGAGCCTTTACCGACAGTGCCCGCTACCGTTGGGCGGTATTTTCCCGGGTGCTGGCCGCATTTGTGGGCGGCTACGTGCTGTCCTCCCTGCTGTCTCTGTTGCTGGCACTGCTCTGGCCAATCCCCCAGGCCGAAGCCATTGGCGCCAGCACCATGCTCAGCTTTATCTTCTACGCGCTGATTATCATCTGGGCCTTCAATACCCGGCGGCTTCGCACGGTTTGGCTGGGCATCCTGCTCAGCAGTGTGCTGTGCCTTGCCCTGGTCTGGTGGCTGATGCCCGGAGGTGGCGTATGACCCTGTTGAATCTCGCGCTCTTACTGTGCGCCTTCGCCGGCTTTGTGGCACTGGCACTGGCCATGCCCAAGCACAGTAAACACCTGCTGCGGCGCAACTTGTCTCCGACTGCGGCCCGTCTGGCACGCTTGCTGGGTTGGGGGCTACTGGCCGTCGCCCTGAGCCTGGCCATTGTGCAATGGCGTTTCAGCATTGGTTCTGTCACCTGGTTCGGCTGGCTGTCCCTGGCCGGTGTCGCTCTGGTCTTTGCCCTGCCCCGCTGGCCCTGGCAACCGGTCAAACCCCAGCGCCCGGCGCGAAAAAACGCCGCCGGTAAAACGCGCATTCCCGTGGCCGCCGACCCGGTCCCGGCCGGCCCGGCAAAAATCGCCGTGGCCCTGACCGTCATTGCCCTGCCGCTAACCGTATTCGCCTGGCAACTGGCCGGCACCGGCCAGAAGCCGCTGCTGCGAGACGATGCCTTAAGCGGCGAGATCGGCCCCTGGACCTTCGTGATCGCAGAAAAAGAGCAGGCAGCACCGGACATTCTTGCCCTGGACGTGCCCCTGAAACAGTTCATGATCCGCTTCTGCGAGCGCTGCCAGGGCGAGATCCGCCAGGCCTTTCTCAAGGTACGCGAGCCTCGCAGCACTACCGCTGCTGGCAATGCCTTCTTTGGCCGCGGCGAAGAAAAGACCGTACAGATCCCCATCCCTGTGGCTGCCACCCTGGCCGATAGCCTGTGGCTAACGGTGGAAGGCAACGACGGCACTTTTCACCATCAGCCACTCGCCATCGAACGTCTGTCGCCAAGCCTGGCCACCTTTATCAAGGAGCGACCATGAAATTCGTCCCGCGGTTTTCCGCCCTGATTGTCACCCTGCTGCTGTGCGGTCAGGCGATCGCCCACACCCCGGTATGCCGCTGTGAACTCACCGGCACAGACATTACCTGCACCGGCCAATTCCATGACGGCAGCGCCGCCAATGGCATCGCCATGACCGTGCTGGACTACGACAACACCATCCTGGTGAACGACAAACTGGACAAGCAATCGCGCCTGCAATTCCCCCTGCCGAAGCAGCCCTTCTACATCATCATGGATGCCGGCCCAGGTGAAATGTTCGAAGTGGACTGGAAGGACGTCAAAGGCCTGGCGCCTTCGACCTATCCGTAACCCATAGTTTCAGAACACGCCTAAGCCGGGGTCCAGCACAGAACGAAAATTTTCCTTGAAACCGTTATCGGGTTGCGCGACCATCAATCGATAATGATTATCAACAATAACAACATCTCCGGTTATTGCCGGTGTCGACCCTCAGGAGAGCCACATGGAAAAGTGGAAGTTTGATACCCAGGCAGGCAACGCGGCCTTTGGCCAGGGCCACTACGACACCGCTGAGCGCCATTACCTGAGCGCCTGCGAACGGGCCAACACCCTGCTCCAGCACTGGCTGGACCCAGAAGAAATCGTTGCCGCCCTGGTCGTCGGCTACCAGAACCTGGCAGATCTGTACCGCCTTCAAGGCCATCACCATGGCGCCCTTGCCGCGCTACAAAAAGCTCACTCCAGCCTCACCCATGCCTTGGCGCAACCCAATCTAAGCCAGGAACGGCAGCAGGCCCTGACGCGGGGCAAAGGCCAGACCCGGCTGGAAATCATGCATACGCTGCACCGGTTAGGCCTGAGCACCCGGCATGTCAGCCAGGTACTCACGAACCAGCAAGAACATTCCCCAACGCTGCAATAGCAGGCCGGACTGGCAGCTTTCCCGCATGCTGGGGCACGATTCACCCGAAAAAGAGGATGGGTTGAAAGGGGCCTGGGACGCCCCTAACTCGTGGAGGTCGCCTACCAAGTCTTCTATCGCTGAGCGCCATCGACGGCAAGGAACCCGCCGTTCATTTTTCCAATGCGTTGCCACCCGTGACATTTCTTTTCATTCTCACAGAGGCAAGCAACAAAATTATCGACGTAATGAAAGGATAAAAGACACTATCAAGAATCCTCCCAAAGGGAGCGGGGATCGCTTCTGCCAGAGCACTTAATGACGCATCCGAGTCTAACACCAAGCTCAAAATTGCTGGAATGGAACGCTCATAGGGTATCAACCCAATACCCATCGAACACGCAGCAACTATCCCCACCCACCGCCAGCCAGTTTTCCCTCGAGAAAACCAAACGAAACCCCAAAAGAGCGCAATGGTAAGAAAAATATATCCTTCAATCGTATACAAGGTACTGGGATACAGGGTTTTTACACCATGAACCAACAGCAGCATAAAGAGGCAAAAAACACACCATATAGCGTTCAAAAACGTTAAAGCCACCCTTCTCTTCCTTAATCAGGGACACGCATAAATTGAATCAGCCATAACCATAATTTACCACCCAGCCCTCCCACTTTCGCTCCGTGTTTTGGGGCAGGACACCTGCCAATTCATAGGCTTCCCCGGTTAAGCCTAACTGTGATTGGCGAACACGAAGCGCATTCCCGAATCTGCCCTACTTACCGCTCAATGCTGTACCAGCCACTGGCCACACAAAGCGACAAGATCACCGTTTTCCCGGAAGCACGGAAAGATTCGCGAGCGTGTTTGGTGCTATTCTGGCGCTCCACAAGAACGAGAAAATGATTGAGTGAGCATGCAACTACTCACTGGCTTTAGTCTGGGCTGCCTTGCGGTTGTGTTTCTGGTGGTCCTGCGCGACTTCAGACACCTGCTGGTCGGCAAGGTCTTTCTTTGGGTGCTGATCGCCGCCGCCGCCTTCCTGCTGAGCCGTGTTGCAGAACCCGAATTCCAGTGGCTGCTGGGCGACGTGATGACAACCTTGCCTGCCGCATTCTGGTTGTTGTGCTTGCTTGCCTTTTCCCCCAAGCCCGAAGCAAAAGCGCACCGGGCCTGGGTAGCCCTGGCCCTGTACAGTTTTATTCCTCCAGCCTTGAGCCGGCCCTTCGGTGCGGCGGATCCTGACGCGGCCTGGTGGCTACACGGGCTGGGGTTCAAGATTCCCCAGTTCGCCGAGTACATTCTGATTCTCAGTGGCTTGTGGATCACCGCGATACACTGGCGCAATGATCTGGTCGAAGGCAGACGAAAACTGCGGATCGCCCTGCTGGTGTCCGTCGGGGCGACCCTGCTGTGCGTAACCGTGTCCCTCAATCACGGGCTGGATACCAGCCACCTGGTGGCCGGAATGGTCGGCGTTGCAACCCTGCTGGTCGGCTTTCTGTTGCTCAAAGGACAGGAAGGCGTGCTGCTGGATCTGCAGAAAGCGCCTCCGGTCTCTGCCAGCAGCGATGTTGAGGTTCTGCCAGGCACTGCCGAAGCAGAAAACCACACACAAGACGAAACCGATGAGATCGCAGCCCAGCTCAAACAGATCATGGAACAGGAACACTTCTATCGCACCGAGAAGCTGACCCTGAAAAAGCTGGCCGACCGGATGTCTCTTCCCGAATATCGGGTGCGAGCCATCATCAACGGGACCTTCAACTATCGTAACTTCAACGACTACGTGAACCAGATGCGCATTGAAGAAGCCTGCGATCGACTGGTCAGCGAACCGGCCACACCGATTCAGAACATCGCGCTGGATATCGGCTACCGCACGCTGAGCTCGTTCAACCGGGCCTTCAAGGAGCTCACACAGCAGACCCCAACCGAATATCGTCAGTCCCGCCAACAAGCGTGACCGCGTATTGCCCCTGCCCCCTTTGCCAGCACCCCAACCGTAAAGAAAGCGCCACCGGCCGACGACTAACCCTCACGTCACAAACCTGAAGGTTGGTTCTTCGCCGATTCCCGGGAAAACCCGCTCAATCCTCCCCCCTTTCCGTAGTCGCTCCGCTCACCCTTCGGGCCACCCTGCGGGCGTTCCTTCGCTACGCTCGGTGACGGCGCGATAGCTGCTGATACAGATTTACCGCAGGGCACACAGCGAAGGAACGCCAGACAAGGCGGGGAGCCCAGCGAGTAACCGGCACTGCTACGGAATGGTCTTTGTTTTGAGCCATTTCCATCAATCCGCAACAAACCTTAATTTTCCAATAAAAACATACAGTTAAAGGATTTGCTCAGTGATTTTTTAACTTTTGCATGGTGCCTGTCACGTATTGCACAGCGCTTTTCGGGTTTGCACAGCACTTCTCTTTGAGGCTGTCTCCCCGCGTTCTATAGGTTGTTTCTCCTAGTACAAAAGTCTTAGCGCCACCCTGGGCGCTCAGGCTGGAACAATAACAAGTCGGGAGAGAACCACCATGATAAAGATCCGGATGAGCCGCAAAGCATTGCCGGCACTGGCGGCTGGCATGTTGTCCAGCTCACTGATGCTGTCAGGCTGTGTCGAAGTAAACGATGGTGACGAGATCACCCACACTCAGAGCAGTGACAGTACCGGTAACTCAGGCACCGTCGAAAGCTGTGACGCTGGCGCCAGCACCTCAGGCTTCGCCTTTCCCTGTGACGCTATCTTTGTGGCCCCAGATGCCCAGAGTGGCGACGATATTACCGAAGCACTGCTGGTTGCCCTCTTCGAGGTACAGGAAAACGCCGTCGTGGTCCTCCCCCGAGGGGAATTTACGGTCTCTGAAACCATCACCGTCACCAGTGCCAGCGGCGTGGTCTTAACTGGCTACGGCATCAAAGAGACCAAGCTGGATTTCAGCAATTCCACCGGTGATGACTCCATCCGCTTTGAAGGTGGTACCAACCTGACCATCCGTGATTTTGGCGTGTATGAATCCAACAAAAACGCCATCAAGGTGACCAACGCCAGTGGTGTGCATTTCGCTTACACCGCCACCGTCTGGGAAGGGCCGCTGGAATCGGATAATGGCGCCTATGGCCTGTATCCGCTGCAGTCGCAGAATGTCCTGCTGGAAAACAACTATGCCGCTGGCTCTGCGGATGCAGGTATTTATGTCGGCCAGTCCAGAGATGTGGTCATCCGTGACAATGTTGCCGTACGCAATGTGGCCGGCATCGAAGTGGAAAACACCCTCAATGCCGATGTGTATAACAACATGGCCACCGGGAACACCGCTGGCATTCTGGTATTTGACCTGCCAGGCCTGACTAATGCCTATGGTGGCAACGTCCGTGTCTTCAATAACACCGCCTACGCCAACAATGCTCCCAATGTCGGGGCCGGCGCGGTAGCCATTGCGCCTCCGGGCACCGGTATCCTGGTTTTCGCCACCAGTGATGTGGAAATTTATAACAACGACATCACCGATAATGAAACCACCGCGATCGCTATCGCCAGCTATTTGCTGGCTGACGACGACCTGGCCAACTACCCCAGCAAGTACGGGCAAGCCATGACCAATGGCTGGACCCCACTGGTCCGCAACGTCTATGCGCACAACAACTTCATTGCCCGTAACAGCACCAACCCGCAAGGCACGCTGTTGATGGATATCATCAACGGCTATACCTCCCCGTATAACGCCAGCGGCATGGCCCAGGTGTTCCCCGCCATTCTCTATGATGGTGTGGGTGAACTGCTCGCCAACGCCGGGCAACTGGCAGCGTTCCAGGACTTCATTCCTGCAGGCTCACAAGCTGAGGCAGACGGCGTGAGCTATCAGCCCTACGGCCAGGAAGACCAGATCTGTGCCAACAATAATGTCAACGGCAACCCGGCCACCACCTACGACGACGTCAACACCGGCCAGGTTTTCGGCACCGATCCCCTGGATCCCAACAACTGGAATGCGGGTTTCACTGCCCCCGTTCCGAGCTTGCTGATCGAGCCCATGATCGGCTCCTCTCTCCTGAACTGCGCGCACAATCGCCTGCCCCCTGCCACCGTCAGCATCAACGGTGTGGCTTACGGCTGTACTGGTGATGATCTTTCTGAAGCGGCTTGCGCACTTTAATCCCGCTGGCGTGTGCATGAGGCGAACAGACGTTCGCCTCTGATCAGCCACACCATGCGCAACGAGAATTGATTGAGTGAGTGGTTACCATGAGCAACTCAAAATTTAGCAACCCAGCACGCAAAGCCCTGGTCTTTGCAATAGCGGTGTCTGCTCTCGCAGCCTGTGATGTCGACATCGGTAAAGACGGGCTCACCATTAATAAAGATGACGACGTCACCTATGTGCCCGGCACGCCTTCTGAACCGACCGAAAGCGCCGAATGCGGGGGCACCCGTTCAGGTGTGAACTGGGGCGCCCTGCTGAGCGAGAACTGCCCCAAACTATCGGACTACAACTTGTTCGTAGACAGTGCCGACCCGACCCGGAACCCGAACACCGGCGGCATTCCCTATGACCTATCGACCCCGCTGTTCACAGACTACGCGAGCAAATACCGGTTTGTGTTCATTCCTGAAGGGGAAAAAGCCACCTACAGTGGACACGAAGCCTTCGATTTCCCCGTGGGCACCGTGTTGGTGAAAACCTTTGCCATGCCGGCGGACACCGCCAACCGTGGCGAGAACGAAACCATCATCGAAACCCGCCTGCTGATTCACCGTGACAACGGTTGGGTCGCACGCCCGTATTACTGGGACTCGGAAGCGGATGCGTCTCTGGCCATCGCTGGCAAAAGCGTCGAGAACATGACCACGCAGCATAACGGTCAGACACTGACATTCACCTATGCGGTGCCCAAAGCCTCGTCCTGTACCTCCTGTCACTCGGTGGTACCGCTGCTGCAAGGCTCAGAGGATCAGCGTCAACCGATCTTCAAACCCATCGGTCCAAAGGCCCGGTACCTGAACAAAGACTTCGACTATGAAGGCTACAACAGGAACCAGCTGGCTTACTGGGAAGAACAGGGTGTGTTGGAGGGTTTGCCTGAATCCATGAGCGAGGTGTCACAAGCGCCGCTCTTCAGCAACGCCCAGGACCCCGCACTGCTGGCGCCGGAAGCCCTGCATGATGCCGCCAAGGCCTATCTGGACATCAACTGTGCCCACTGTCACCGCTCCGAACTGACCCTGCCTGAGCCCCTGTACGCAGGCCCGGCCGGCAGCAGTGGTTTGCAGATGGAATACAACCGCGAATACGCAGATGACCCGACCCGATTCGGCGCCTGCAAGATTCCGGTTGCCGGTGGCAGCCCGGATTACCCCCTGGGCGATGTAGTCCCCGGCGCAGCGGAGGAGTCCTACCTGTTGTTCCGCATGAACACCACCGACCCACGACACAAGATGCCGGAACTGGGCCGCAGTGTGATCCATCAAGAAGGCGTTGCCCTGATCCGTGAGTGGATCAATCAACTGCCGGATGCGGCTTGTTCACCCTGATTAACAAGGATGAGGACGCGCGCTGCGCGTCCTTTTGATTTTCAGTCACTGAGTGATCCGGAAGCAGCATGGGAGCGGACCTGAGCCAGCATACGCTAATGATGCACAGGTGTGTTTAGGCTTATTTAACTGGCCATCATTGCCAAAAGGGTCACTTGCTATACCATAACCTACACTTGGTTTCTGGATCGTGACGGATCACCATGGAATCTAGCGGACAATACGGAGCCCACCTGCACACACCTTCAAGCCTAGTAACGCTATTAGTCATTAGCAGCTAAGGACTTCTACCTCTTTTTTTAGCACGAAGAGAATCAACAACCGCTCTAGGCACACCTCCTGGCATGCAATTCCCGAGTTACCCACAGAGAGTAGACACCCTTTATAGTTAGGGTAGCCCCTAATGGAGGTGTGTCATGGCCAAGAAACAGCGGCAAGCATATACGGAAGACTTCCGTAGAGAAGCCGTCCGCCGATCCGACCAACCAGGGAATACGGCGGTATCGGTTGCCAAGGAGTTGGGTTTGCACCCCGGCCAGATCTATAACTGGCGCCGCCAGTTTTCTCGCCTTTCCGATAAGCAATTCAATAGCCTGGACGGTGTCGATTACTCCAAACACGAATCCGAGGAAGTGCGACGCCTCAAGCGCGAGCTCAATGAAGCGCGTAAGGAGAACGAATTCCTAAAAAAGGCTGCTGCGTACTTTGCGAAGCACCAAGAGTGAAGTACGCGGTCATTGCCGAGTATTTGGGACATTACTCCGTCGTGTTGATGTGCCGAGCCATGAACGTATCCCGCTCAGGGTTCTACAAGTGGCTGAAGCGCCCGCCCTGTGCTGCTCAGCTACGGCGCGAACAGGTGGAGAGCAAGGTTGTTGAACTGTTTGCGGAGTTCAAGGCCCGCTATGGCGCCCCCAGGCTTGCTGATGAATTGGCAGATGCGGGTCTGCCATGTTCGAAGAATTTTGTAGCCAATATCATGCGGTTGCGGGGTATCCGGGCACGCAACGGTAAGGGGTTTCACTATCGCCCAGCCAGCCCGACGATGATCAATGTGGAAGAGAACCGGTTGCGTCGTCGGTTTCGGGCGGAGGGGCCAAATCAGAAATGGGTGACGGATATCACCTATATCTGGGTCAATGGGCGCTGGCTCTATCTTGCGACGGTAATGGATCTTTATTCTCGTGCCATCGTTGGCTGGAAGCTGGATACCTCAATGACAGAGAGGCTGGCGATGGATGCACTTGCAATGGCGTACGCAAATCGGGATATCCAGCCCGGACTGATAATTCACTCTGATCGTGGGGTTCAGTTCCGTTCCGTGAAATATCTCGATCTGGTTCGTTCACGAGGCTGTTTGCCGAGCATGAGTCGCCAGGGTAATTGTTGGGATAATGCGGTAATGGAGTCTTTCTATAGCAGGCTCAAGGTGGAGCTGATCTATGCGGAGCAATATGCTTCCATCGAAGCAGTCCGATCCGGTATCTTTGAATACATAGAAATCTTTTATAACCGCAAACAGAGACACTCTGCGATTGGAAACATCAGTCCAGCAGAGTTTGAGCGCAGGTGCGCATAACAGTGTCTACTTTTTGTGGGTAGGACCAATTCCGCCCCCCCATGTTTGTCCTGTTTCCTTTAATGTTGGATCGCTGGGGATTCCTAGTTGCCATAGCAGCTTGTAGCATTGTGCTGACAATTGTTTGCTTTGTATTCCTCGGTCTACTGGTCTGACTTTTCCGCATTGAGATCTGATACCGTAATGCATCCGGCAGGCTTAACCACACCCCGGCCTCCAATAGGAACCCGACACCACACGCGGTTGAGTTGATCAGCCCCTGATTCACGCTGTCAGTCACTTTATCGGCGTCAGCGTCGCTACTCGCTGCTGGAAGCCATCGACAACGTTCGGTAGCCTGGAAGGTGATCAGCCTGAGCCTGGCTATGATCACAAAGCTCATGGTCCGAAAGCGTTTCGATGATTCGGCAATCCGCTACCCTGCCAATTTGGCACTGGCCAAGCATCCTTTCCAGTTCGTCACGCATAGCATGCAATCGCTTTATTCGGTTTTTCACCTGCTCTAGGTGGGCGCGGGTCAGCTCATCGACAGCCTGACATGACGCCTGGGGCTCACTGGACAGCACGATCAGTTCACGAATCTCGGTGAGGGTGAAGCCCAGCTCTCGTCCGTGACGAATGAACAGCAAGCGCTGCAAGTGGATCTGCATATATCGCCGCTGGTTGCCTTCACTACGTGCCACCGGCGGTAACAACCCTTCTTTTTCGTAGTGGCGAATCAGACCAACGGTGCAACCTGAGGCATCCGCAAGCTTCCCGATAGTGAGCATATGGTTGAACCTGCAACTATTGTAGGTTTTATACTGGCACCCGAACTGGCAAGATCGCAAGGAGTGTTTCCATGCCCGGCTGTTGCAACAATGAGATTGAATTCGATGGCCAGAGTCCGCAATACCGCCGGGTACTGTGGACTGTGATTGCCATCAATGCGGTTATGTTTGCGGTGGAAATTGTGACGGGCGCCCTCTCCGGCTCAAAGGCGTTACAGGCCGACGCCTTGGATTTTGCCGGAGATACAGGTACTTACGCCCTTAGCCTGTGGGTAATCGGCAAGCCATTACTTTGGCGTACCCGAGCCGCTACCCTCAAAGGCGCATCTCTGTTGGTCATGGGGCTGGTAATCCTAGTTACTACTCTGCTGAGTTTTGGTAACGCTGCACCCCCCCTGGCAGGCTGGATGGGAGGCATTGCTCTACTCGCCCTGGCGGCCAATGTGACCAGTGCCCTTCTGCTGATGCGCTTTCGCAACGGCGACGCTAATATCCGGTCAGTCTGGCTATGTTCCCGCAACGATGCCATCGGTAATGTAGGGGTTATAGCCGCAGCAGGCTTGGTGGCCTGGCTGAATTCTCCATGGCCGGATCTGATTCTTGCCTTGGTGATGGCGAGCCTATTTACTCACAGCGCGTTCTCCATACTGCGCCAGGCTCGCCATGAGTCTTCATAATGCTGGCAGGTTGACAGGTGTGCCTGACTTGTTAGCATACTTAGCCTTGCTCAAAAGCCAACATTGGATACAGAGCGCCATGTCCAGTCATCGCCATACTCCAAAAAGCGCTGTAACGGCAATGGTGCTTGCGCTTTTCATGTTGTTGAATGCTGTGGTCGTAGTCGGTGAGGAAGCTGATCATTCTGTCCACGACAGCACTCTGGCTGACATCCAGCATGGCGCCTTCCACGATGCAGGCACACACCCCCCACTCTCCGACAACGTTGATTGCGAAAGCCACCACGGCTGCCACAGCCATTCACCGATGAACCTGCCTGTTGTCGGTTTTGCACACTATCCCAGTGGTGCTCAAAAAGACTGGGAAAGCCATTATCGCACTCGCCTGATTTCCAACCATAACCGTCCCCCGGTTCCCCCTCCCGATCAGCAACCGCTCGTCTGACGCTTTTCTGCGGCGACAATTGCCGCTCGACACAGTCTGAACGGGAGAATCCCATGTTTTACCGATTACGCGGCGCCTGCCTGTGGGCAGCAGCCATGGCGGCAGTGCTGGTATGGCAATCTGCCATGGCAACAGAGCCGCCAGAAACCAATACAGGGCAACGGATTTCCCTGCAAGAAGTCATAGCAGAGACCCTCGAAAAAAATCCAGGGCTCGCTACCTTCCCCTATCGATTACGTGCTGCTGATGCCGAAAAATTGCAGGCCAGTCTGATGCCACAGCCCTCCCTGTCTGTGGAGGCGGAAAACCTGGCCGGTGACGAGCCAGCTGATGGCATCAATGGCGCGGAAATAACCGTAGCACTGAGTCAGTTGATCGAACTTGGTGGCAAACGACGTCAACGTACCCAAGTGGCCAGCCTGTCGCTGGACAACACTCAACTCGCTTATGATCAGGCCCGGCTTGAGGTGCTTGGCGAAGCCGTGCGTCGTTATGTGATGCTGGCTGAAGCCCAGGAAAGGGTTGCACTGGCAGAACGAAGCTTGGCTTTGGCGCGGCAATCAGAAGCGGCCGCACGACGCCGGGTCAATGCGGGTGCGGCCCCGCAATCCGATCTTACCCGCCTGACCCTGGCCAGCCGCCAAGCCAGCATTGCTCTGCAACGCGCCCAGGTCAAACGCGATACCGCCAGCCAGCAGCTGGCTGCACTCTGGGGAGAAACGGGAGTCGCGGACCTGCTGCCAACTACCGCCCTGCGTCCCTTACCCACGCTTCCGCCACTGGCAGACATCAAGGCGCAACTGGAGCAGGCCCCTGACTTGCTGAGATTGGCCAACGAAACCCGCCTGCGTGAAGCCCAGATACGCCTGGCACAAGCCAATGGCCGACGCGACCTCGAAGTCACCCTGGGGGCTCGTCATGATCGGCTCAGCGACAACAACACCCTGGTCGCTGGATTTTCACTGCCATTAAACCTACGGAATCCCAATCGCGGCAACATTGCCCAGGCCCAGGCAGAACTGGCAGAAAGCCAGGCACAAAAGAAGGCACGCCGCATTGAGCTGGAAGCCACCCTGGAAGCCCTCTACCGAAACCTGAAGCTTATCCGCGAAGAACTGTCCCTGGTCGAGGACACCGCCCTGCCCCTTGCCCGGCAACTGTATCGCGATATTGAGCAAGGTTACCGGGCCGGCCGCTACAGCCTGCTTGATCTGACTAGTGCCCAGCAAGAGCAAGTTGCCCTTGAAGAGCGTGCCATTGCCCTAGCAGCTCGCTTCCACCAGCACCGTAACGAGATTGAACGCCTCACCGGCATGACGCTCTCCAACGCCGGTGAACAGGAGACCGCACAATGAAAATTATCCCACATCTGATGGCAACTCTACTGCTGGCTAGCTCCAGTACCGTCTATGCATCAGAACACCATGAAAAAGAAGAAAAAAAGCAACACGCTCAGCACGAATCAGGCTCGCCTGATGATCACCAGGATGGCCACGAAGAGGAGCACGAGGAAAGCCACGACGAAGAGCAACACGATAAGGATAACCATGGCGCACACAAAGAAGCGGACCGCGCAGCAGAAAATGGCCATGAGGACCACGGGAAAAGTGAAGAGCCCGAGCTGACATTTAGCGCCGAGCTGTTACGTGAATTCGGTGGTGAAATTGCGTCTGCCCAGGCCGGGGTGATTCACCAGCAAGTATCCCTGCCTGGGGAAGTGCGACTCAACGAGGAAGCCGTTGCCCACATCACTCCCCGTTTCGCGGCAAAAATCACCAAGGTACGGGCCAATATTGGTGACAATATTAAGGCTGGAGAAACCCTTGCGGCGGCAGAAAGCTCAGAAACACTGGTGCGTTTTTCGCTGAAATCCTTGATAGACGGCGTGGTGATCAAAAGACACGTGGCGACGGGCGAACATTTATCCCCTGACGACACCGCTTTCGTTGTCGCGGATTTATCAACTCTGTGGGTAGACATTGCCCTTTATCCGAAACAGATACCGCGCGTGAAAACCGGTCAACCTGTGCGCATCACAACCTCACACGGCCCAGCACCGGTCGACGCCCGTATCGATTATGTTGCCCCGCTGGTAGATGAAGGGACGCGTACCGGCCTAGCTCGCATCTTTCTCACCAACAAAAACCGAGAGTGGAAGCCTGGTATGTTCGTCGAGGCGACCATTACCGTCGGTAAATTCCCTGCAGCCGTGGTAGTACCCAGAAGCGCTGTTATTGATTTCGAAAACCAGCCCACCGTATTTGTGCGACAAGGGGAGCGCTGGCAACCACGAGCGGTCAAGCTTGGCCGCAATGACAGCGATCAGGTAGAAATATTGAAAGGCCTGGAAGCGGGTGAAAAATATGTCTCCAGGGGCGGCTTTGTGCTCAAAGCAGAGCTGCAGAAAAGCGAATTTGAATCAGGTCACAACCACTAACACAGGAGAACAGCATGCAAAGCATCATCCGTTTTGCGCTGGAGAACCGGCTGTTGGTGGTCGTGTTATCTCTGGCAACACTGATCGGCGGTTACTTCGCTTATCGCACCCTGCCTGTGGACGCCTACCCGGATATCTCACCGTCTCTGGTGCAGGTGTTCGTAGAAACCGAAGGGCTGGCACCGGAGGAAGTCGAAAAATACGTCACTTACCCCGTTGAAAGCGCCATGAATGGCTTGCCGAAACTGGATCACGTACGTTCGGTCTCTAACTTCGGTTTGTCGGTGGTAAATATCTATTTCGAGGACGGCACCGATATTTATTTCGCTCGACAGCTGGTGGGTGAGCGTCTGCAAGTTGCCCGTGAGTCAATTCCTGACGGCTTTGGGGAACCAGTCATGGGGCCGATCACCACCGGCCTCGGGCAGATTCTGTTTTATGTACTGGAAGATACTAGCGGCGAATACAACAATACCCAGCTGCGTGAAATCCAGGATTGGATCGTCAAGTTCAACCTGCAAACAGTCAAGGGAGTCACGGAAGTACTTTCCATTGGCGGCGAGGTAAAACAGTTTCAGGTCCGCGTGGACCCGGACGCCTTGATTCGTTACGACGTATCGCTACCGCAGATCAAGGAGCGCATCGAGGAGAACAACGCTAATGCCGGCGCCCAGTTTATTGTCAAGAACGATGAGGAGTACATCGTGCGGTCCGTGGGCCTCGCCACGGACCTGGCTTCACTGCGCAACATCGTGGTCAAAACCATCGACGGCACGCCCGTCTATCTGGAGCAGCTCGGCGAGCTCAAGATTGGTGGCGAGATTCGACGCGGACTTACCACCAAGGATGGCAACGGTGAAGTCGTTGTCGGCATGGTATTGAAGTTGATCGGCAGCAACACCTCCGAGGTGATCAATGCAGTCAAGAAGGAGCTGGCAACGATCAACGACAACCTCCCGAAAGGGATTGAGGTCCAGCCGTACTATGATCAGGCTACATTGGTGAAAGCCGCCGTAAGCACCGTAATCAACGCCTTGTTACAAGGGATCATTCTGGTAGCACTGGTCCTACTGGCCTTTATGGGAGGGCTACGCCCGAGCCTGGTAGTAGCGCTCTCCATACCCTTTTCTGTGGGCTTTACCTTCCTTGCCATGAAGTTCTTCGGCATTTCGGCAAACCTGATGTCACTGGGCGGGATAGCCATTGCCATTGGCATGATGGTGGACGGGGCGGTCGTAGTAGTGGAAAACGTTGATCGCATGCTGCGCGAATCCTCGCCGGATGAATCCCGTCTGCATATCGTCGCACGAGCCTGTCAGGCTGTTGCACGTCCGATCCTCTTCGCCATTAGTATTATTATCATCGTGTTCCTGCCCTTGTTTACCCTACAGGGCGTGGAAGGGGCAACGTTCCGACCGCTGGCCTATACCGTGGCGGTGGCTATGCTCGGTTCACTGATTTTCGCCCTTGTGGTTGCACCGGTGACCTCGTTATTGCTGATGAAACGCCCACAGAAACAAGATGATAAGCCGCGCAAGGACATCATCAGTTTTCTGATGAAAGGCTATCAGCCAATGGTGCAACTCATGGTCGCCCGTCGCTGGATCGCCGTAACTGTGGCCGGAGTGGTGTTGGCTGTAGGTATTGCAGTGGCGCCGTTTCTTGGGTCGGAGTTCGTGCCACGGCTGAACGAAGGCGACCTGCTGATCCGCGCCACCATGGCACCGTCCATTTCTCTGGAGAAAGCCGAAGACACCATCACCGTCTTCGAACGGCAGCTGAAGAAGGCGTTTCCCGAGGTAACCCAGGTGGTCTCACGCATTGGTCGTGGCGAGGTCGGCGCTCATGCCGACCCGGTCAATAATGCGGAGATTTTCGTCTCTCTCAAGCCACAGGAGGAATGGGTCAGCGCAGAATCCCTGGACGGGCTTTACGCAGCCATGAGCAAAAAGTTCGAGAATTTTCCCGGCGCCAAGTTCAACTTCACTCAGCCTATCGCCGCTGCGGTGGATGAACTGCTGACAGGCACCAAAGCAGAGCTTGCAGCCAAGCTGTTTGGTGATGATCTGGACGTGCTCGCCAAACAAGCCCAGGCCATTGAGCAGGTTATGCGCACAGTACCCGGTGCTCAGGATGTTCAGCGTGACCAAATCGGTGGCACACCGCAACTGCGCATCACCCTAAATCGCAACGCGATTGCTCGCTATGGCCTCAACGTCAGTGATGTTCAGAAAACCTTGAGCGTTGCCGTGGGTGGCAGTGAAGCCGGCCAGGTGTTTGAGGGAATCAGACGCTTCGATATTTATGTTCGCCTGGAGAAAAAATCACGCGATGAAGCGGATGTGATCCGGCAGCTGATCATCGAGAATGACGCAGGCCAGCGCATCCCGCTGGAAGAGCTGGCCAACATCGAGGAAGTGGTCGGCCCACGGCAGATCACGCGTGAGAATAATCAGCGATTCATAACCATTCAGACCAATGTACGTGAACGGGATATAGGCTCCTTTGTGGCCGAGGCCGATGCCGCCATTGCTGAGCAGGTCGATTTGCCACCTGGCTATTTTCTCAAGTGGGGCGGTCAGTTCGAGCTTCAACAACAGGCCAACAAAAGGTTGATGATTGTGGTACCGATCACCCTAGGCCTAGTGTTCCTCATGCTCTACGCGAACTTCAATTCACTGCGCAATGCCCTGCTGATCATGCTCAATATCCCGCTGGCCCTAGTGGGCGGCATTGTCGGATTGTGGTTGAGCGGCCAGAGTTTGTCGGTGCCCGCATCCGTGGGCTTCATCGCCTTGTTTGGCATCGCGCTGGAAAACGGCCTCGTACTGGTCAGTTATCTCAATGAGTTGGTCAGAGACGGGGTTCCCGTTGCAGAAGCCAGTGTGAGAGCTGCCTGCTCACGCCTGCGCGCCGTCATCATGACGGCAGTAACCACCGCCCTGGGGCTGTTCCCGCTGCTGTTTGCCAGTGGTACGGGCAGCGAGGTGCAGCGGCCATTGGCAACAGTTGTTGTTGGCGGCCTGGTAACCGCCACGCTGCTGACCTTACTTGTCCTCCCCGCACTCTATCAGTGGTTTGCCGACAAGCCCGCTGATATCGGCGCAAGCCACTAACTGGAGATAGTCACATGCAAGAGATAAAAGCCTACATCAAGCTCCACAAGGTGGAAGCGGTAACACTAGCCCTGCATCGGATCGATGGCGTTACCGGCATGAGCGTGTCGGAAGTGCGCGGTTTTGGGCGCAGTAAGGTGCATACCAGCGCGGCAAATCCGATTGACGGTGCCGCCGACTTCGTCAAACACGTTAAAGTTGAGGTGGTTTGCCACGATCAATACGTGGACGAGGTTGTACAGGCCTTCAAGTCCGAGGCCCACACGGGCCTGCGTGGTGATGGCCGCGTCTTCGTCAGTGACGTCAATCGCGCCATCAGGATCGAGGATGGCGCAGAGGATGATTCTGTAGTCTGAAAGAATGAGCGCCGATGCCAATCGGCGCTTAATGTTATGATCCGCCCGCCAAAACGCTCAGTTCAAGGGGCTATGGCGGGCCTCCCCCTCTCAGAAATCATCTAAAACAGCTCAAAAAAATTACCTGATAATGCCCCGCCGCCATCGGTTAAAAACCATCAATTGGAACTTGGAAATATGAGCCGACTAATCTCTTTCGTTGAGTCTCACCTCGTATGGTTTGTCATCGTTGCAGCTGGACTGGGATTAATAATACCGGAGACTGGGAATTTCTTTGCATCATTCATAGGACCATTACTTGCATTGTTAATGCTTGTTATCAGCCTGACGTTCGACGCCCATGATGTGCGATTGGTACTTCGTAAACCATCCAGGCAGTTTTTGGCACTGATCCTGGTTTATGGTCCAATGTCGATTGCCGGGTTGCTAACGGGTCGCCTCTTCTTTGGGAGCGGTTCACTGGCAGCAGGCCAGACTTTACTTGGCACACTGCCAACAGATGTATCGTCCCCTCTCCTCGTACTGATGGCACGAGGCAATATTGCCCTTGCTGCCGTTTTTAATGCAGTTAACACTGCGCTATCCCCTTTTATAGTTCCTTTCCTTTTTCTATGGCTTACAGGCATAAAACTGGAAGTCCCGCTCGGTTCGATCATTCTCGAACTGGTCTTGATTGTTCTCATCCCAACTATCATAGGTGTGAGCTTACGCACAGGATTTCCTACGTTCTTTGGACGACATGATTCCGCTTATGCCGGGCTTGGATCAATTATATATCTTTTGATATTGCTAGCCGTAGTCGGCCCCAACGCAGAGACTATCATTGGCTATGGCTGGTACGCTTTTGTGATTGCTGGCGCAGCCTTATTGCTGAACCTGATTGGTTATCTAGTAGGAATGGCATCACGATTGATAACCATTGACCGAAAAGAAGTCATTACATATATTTTTACTGTAAGTAAAAAAGAATTCAGCATCGCAGCTGCTTTTGTAGCCGCATCCGGATTACCCTCTGAAATAGCGATCCCAGCCGCTTTTTTTGCAGTGATTCAGATGATCACCTCACCTATTGCAGCCAAGATCCTGGCACGAGATTGAAAGCTCCCTGTTGATCGAATCCCTATTACAAATTCGAATTTTAAATATAGATCGAATTTTCTTAATGGCAGATAAATCGATACATCAGAGATCAAAGATTTACAAGAAAAATAGTCAAAGAATAGGTTTATTGATAAACACCAATAATACAAAGGTTTTCGTTGAGTAATATCAGACAAATTGCGAAGACAGAGAAGGGAAAACTACACTTAATGCCACACTTTTCCTTCGACTACAAAGGAGGCATCGCCTCAGCTGTAGCAGATAAAGTACCTAAATCACTCACCGGAATTAGTCAATACTACAATACTGAATGCGACACCCCAAACGAAAATAATTATTATATTGCATAAACCGGATAACATGCTCATGTGCCAGCCAATATGGTCGTGCCGTCTATGGTTTCGACACCCGCTGGTGCCAGCAATTTCTGAATCCAGCCAATAGCGTGTCCTCGCTCAATACATTGGGAGAAAAATGCGCGCTGCTTTGCTCTAGTAAAGGCGACAAAAAAGGTGTTTAGCTCTTCGCCCCGCTGCGGCGTAAGGCTCCACCAAGTCTGATTATCGAGTCCGTAAAATATCATGGTGTGGAACTCAAGACCTTTGCTTTTATGGACAGTCATCAGAGCGACTTGACCAATACCCTCAAACTCATCCAAGGCTTCCGTCCAGCTACTGCTATGTTCTGCGCACTCTTTCAAGAGTGAGACAAATCCACTCCAGACCCTCACAAAGTCCCTTTCCCTCTGATAAGAGGGAAAGGATTGCCGTAGCGCCGGGAGACCGATAAATTCAAGAAGCATCTCTGCAATCACTTTCGCCGAATCCGGAGCAGGCTGGCGACGCGCAAGCTCTTCCCTTAATTGACGGACGAATACTTCAAGCTTAACCAACAACCGCTCCTGCGTGAGATCATCATCCGGGTCCGCAGCCTCTAGAAACAGATAGTTCTGCTGAGCCAGCGCCCAGTTTTCCGGGCTTCGTTCCGTTGCACCCAAACGCAGTAATGGAACGAATATACCGGTCAGCTCTTCTCCAAGAAGATCTTGTATCTGAATCTCACCAACTGACCGGGCAGCATTTCTAATCCGGATGCCACGTTCCGTAAAATCAGGGGCGATCTCGCTTTCAACCTCTCCCGCCCGCATCCTGATCAGAATCGCAACATCATGTGGCTCTACACGCCCTGACTGAACTTCACGACTCACCCATTCAGCCAGATAATTGTTCTCATCATCGGTGCTCTGGAATTGCCAGATTGCAGAAATTTCCCCTTCTATTTCACGGACTCCTTGTGCCTGTACCTCTTCCACATCACCGTCTATCCGGCGAGCTATCTCGTGCTGAATGCGAACCAGATCCTCATGTGACCGCCAGTTTGATAGCAGTGATATGCGCCTGGCACTAAAGTCGGTTTCAAACTGAGCGAATGCATCATCCATGGCACCAGCCCACCCCATGATGCGCTGCTTATCATCACCGACTGCAGTGAAAACAGCATCGCTTCCATCAAATGCCGTAAGCAGCATGTCGTACTGGGCGTAGGTGGTGTCCTGGTATTCATCAAGAAAAACAATGGGATATGTTGCCTGTAAGGCTCGACGGATATATGAGTTTTCCTGAAGCAGCAATTTTACAAGCCTATTTATCATCGGGAAGGACAAAGATATCTCCGTCCCCTCGAAAAAATGCTCATGCCAGTAATCTACTAACGCACGAAGTACTTCAGAGTCATTTGACAAATCAATTGGCAGGTCTGTCAGAGCCACTCGTCTCTCAAGCTGTTGAGCAGTCACGCCGTGATAACCATGACGCTCAAGAAAATCCTCAAAGTCCCTACGAAACGGATTAACAATCTGATACGTGCCGGTCGCATTGAAAGGCTCTGGCAGACTAGGACGGAACCGATCCAGAAGCCCCTTGGTAAAGGCATCAAATGTCATAGAATCAAAGCGACGCGCTTGATCCCTCGGACAACGCTTCTCAACCCTCTCGGCAAGATTTCTGGCCGCATCCTTTTTGAAGCTGATGGCTAAAATACGCTTGGGAGCTGGACAAACACCTGTCTGAAGAAGGTAAGTCGCTTTTTGTGCCAGGAACTCAGTTTTTCCGGCACCAGCACCAGCCGTCACGAGAACGCTTCTATCATTTTCAAGTAAGGCTTCCCACGCTCTGCTTTCCAGGCCACCAACCCCCTGAGGCACCCAGTCGTTTCTTCCTACGCGCATCAACCCTCTTCTCCCGGCAGATTGAGCTTATCCCTAACGCACTCAATGAGAGCCCTAAGCTCAGCGGGAGCGGACGAAGAAAGATCTCCATCCGAGATACGTGAAAACGCTGCCAAATGAGTCTCGGGTTTACTGCGACTCAAAAACAAATAGGGATACCATTTAAAAGCATCATCGTAATGATGAGAGTACAAGGAAGGCTCTCCACCCGTTTTTAGGGTCGCAATCTTCTTAGAATGAATGCCTCCCATTGGTCCCCGCCCGCCAGGGTTAGGCACCTTATAGGCATTCGGAAATGCAATGAGCATGGCAAAGTCGAGATCGATTGGATAGGAGAAGAAAACACCTTCCTCACGGAAAGCTTGAAGCCAGTTTGCTTGTATATCTCCGCCAAGAAGGTTTTCGTCTGTGAGCTGATCAGCTTCATCAGGATCGACATTATCGAGCAAATATTGAACATTACCCCGAAAGTCATTTCCAATATCGGACAGACTTCGAAGACAGCCTCTGATCGTATTCGCCCCACCATGCCTGCGCCCAAGATCAAGATCGAGCAATGTGGCATACTGAATCTCGAGGTCATTAAGCAGCCTCCAGAAATGCGCTACAAACCGTCCTCCTAGCGGGACGACAGGAACAAATGACGGGTCAAGTGACACCCCCATATCTTCCGCTATTTTCGGAATGACGACGCGCTCTGAATCCCCCTCCCCCAAAATCACGAATCGCGCAAAATAAAGTTCAGGATATGCTTTTACTGCCAGTCTGATATATACACTTGCCTCAGTACCATCCTCTGGCAAGGTCAGCTCGCGAATCGATGAGCATCGGGATTCTCGATCCATACGATGATATCTCACTTCATTCGGCTCTATCCGACTCAGAATCGCCGGAGAATGACTTGATAGCAGAACCTGTGCGGAAGACAGCGCTCCGATCCCTCTTGCCTGCCTGATAATACGAGACAGAAAGAACGGCGAGAGGCTATTTTCTGGCTCTTCGATGGCAAGGATCGTCAGGTGAACACGACGTAACTTATCCTGTTCAAATGAGCTGTCATCAGCAGGTGAAGCGAAAGCTTCCCGCTCAGTTTCTAGCGTTGCCGCTGTAAGGGCAATATGGAACAGAGAGCGCTGCCCGTCACTCAACTCAGACAATCGACGCTCCTGACCTTCTTCATCAGGCGCAAAGGTAAATTCGGCTTTACGTACAAGCTCCTCGAATCGGCTTTCGATAAGCCTTAAACGCGGCTGACAATCTGTATCGGCCTCATGGACCTGTTGCCACCGTTTTGTAAGACGCTCCAGCAGAGCCTTCGACGGTTTTTCGTCCTCGAAACTAGTCTGGATCTGACCGGCATTATCAGCGCTTGCATCTCTGAATGCTGTCGACCATTTTGCAGCCTGCCATAACCGTCCCTTAAGAAGGGCAGTCACCTGCGTCATCGCATCACGGTTGGCCGGCAAGTAAATAAACTGAATCGAAGAGCGCTCTACGGCCTGGACCCTGGAGCAGTCATCCCACTCAAAATTATCATCGAGGGCTCTTATCCAGCGTATATCCTCTTCAATAGCCCCTTCCGGCGTACCGTCATCTGTCCATGTAGCTTGCAGTCTTAGCCGGGCCTTAAGGGGCTGTCCTGCACCCGAAGCCGCCATCTGATTGAAGAATTCAGGAACAGCATCAATAGAAGAACCGTCTTGTCTTTCCAGTTCAGGGAAGGCTAGTACCGCTTCGACAAAAAGGCTGTCTCCAGACCGCAACTCCTGCCTATCAACAGGTATGTGAAAGTCACGGCGCTGTATCGCTCGCTGTGCTGACGACACACCAAACAATCGGGACACAGCTTGCAGCAATGCCGTCTTTCCAGAGCCATTTCCGCCGACTAGTGTCGTCAAAACCTCCTGGAGGTTGGCCTCGACCACTTCCTGACCAAAACAACGAAAGTTCCGTAACTTTATTTTCTCTATTATCATCCCTGATCACCATTTTATATTTCTAAATTTTATAATTTTCACTAGCCTCCAGTTAAACATACCGCATCTAGAGCAGAGCAAGTAGGCTGACCAAATACTGGCGACACCGAATTGTATCGACCGGAGCCAGAGAAAATATGGCGTTTTGCCCTCTCAAGAGATTTCGTCTTCTTGGCATATCAGGCAGCAATTCAAGTCACCGGAGCACACAAATCCAGGCAGAAAATACATATATTCAGCCTAAAAATCTTCACAATATATCGCTCTACAAAAAAATCCTTCCAAACACTTAAATTACCACAAAAATTGAGGCTCATCTTATTTAGCTGAAATCAAATCAGGCTCATCAGTTACATGTTACTGAATACCTAACAGAGGCTATTTCTTCCTCCCTGGAGGCTCTGGTATTTTGGATCCCTCCACTCCATCATTTACCCAAATCGACCACTGCTTTAAGGCATTTCCATTTCTCTGCTTTGAGCCAGGAGTCCATGACAAACCATATTTATCGGAAATGTAATCACCTAATTCCAAACCATTTGTGCTCGAGCTCTCCGCCATCCAATCTACACAAACACTAATAACCGGCTCATTTTTTGCGGAGGTCCAAACGGCCTCTTCAATGCCCCCAAATTTCTCTATCGCATCTTTATTTACAAAGACATTCCCATCTGTAACGCCCGCAAGCTCAAATCGCTTTAGAACCGAGAAAGAATTTCGATATCCATTAGCCATGAGAAAATCTAAATCTGCACAATCAAGAATGGCATGCAACGCCCCACAAACACTAGCAGGAGAGGCATGAGCAGGAAAAACAAAACCGCGCCTCTTTCCACTCCTTCCCAGCCTAAAGCTCTCAATCACAGGCGCGCCAATATCTTGAACCACATACTGACCACCGATGTTGACCAAATACCCGGTATTAACCAATATTTTAATAAGCCTATTCGTATATATTGACCACGTTTTATCATTAAACCTCTGTTTCACAAGACACTTTTTCAGAGCTTCAACTATGTATTTTTGTGAAACAGTTTTCCCTGATCGACTCTTGAAAAGAGCGAGCTTCAAAGAATGCTTAGATATCCGCTGCCTGATCTCAACGAGCAAGGAATACTCATCGTAGTTTCCCACATCACGGTGCTGCTTAAAGTTAACACCGTTTCTCTCTGCAAGCCCAAACATAACGAGATCAGCGCCAATATTCCAAACCGTCTTTTCTTTTAATCCAATTCTAACTGCAATAGATGATGACTCTACAAAGCTAGATCTCTCCAGACTGGCTGCCACTTTGAGCATCGAGGAAAGATCCGATGTTGGAATATAGTTAAATGGAACAACAGGGACATTTCCCGTCAAAAGATAATCTTTAAATATATCCCAATACACATTTAACCGATCCCCACTCTTTACAACAAGCCGCTTATGAACAAGGTTATTTAGAACCGAAACCCCAGATATTTCTATAATCTCACTCCAATCTGCAGGAGCCTTTTGGGCAACGATCTTAATACATGAGTGTTCCGCTGGTGTAAGGTTATCCAGATCACTTTCAAATAGCCTACCAACATCAAGATCCGCCAGTATTGATTCTGTTCCCTCACCTTTCTTGCTGTTCTCATATAAATTTATGCAGAGTTTCTTTAGAAGCCACGGAAAGCCTTGGCAGCTATGTTGTATCTGATGCCGAGTCTCCGCTGGCAACTTGAATCCGACTTCTTTCTCGAATTTCGTAATGCTTTTTGTTATTTCACCATTATCGAAAACATCAAGCTTAAACGCCTTTCTATGATCTGAAAGTTCGTGCCACAAATGATAAGCCGGGTGGTCTTGCTGCGTTGTGCTATCTGTTTTCCATGCAAACCCTAGGACAATATTTGCTTTTGACGAGGCTACATCCAGCATTAAATCTTTAGCCGCAGAGAAAACATTGAACAACTCCGGCTTTGAATAAAGCTCCTCAAACTGATCGAATACCAGACAAATCACTTGTCCAGATTTTTCCAATGAATTTAGGTAATCCTGTATGCTAGGCGAAGAAAGAGGCTCTGCCGGATCTGTGAGCTGCAAAGCAACAGGGTCACCAAATCCAGATTTCTGCGCACCCTCCAAACATTTTAATAATGAGGAAGAGATGTATGCTGGCGACTTTGCCCCACGAATATCAACCGCATATGTAAAAAACTTTTTCTTATAAAACTTATTACTTGATCTCTCTCTAAGCTTTGCGATTAGCGAACTTTTACCCAGACCAGAGTGACCTGTTATAGCAAATATACGAGTGTCGGTTATTTTGTCCTTAACATTGCCAAGAAATTGAATTATTTCCTTTTGGAGAGAGTCTCGACCCACAAAATCTTGCGGTCTTGCGGGCCTATAATCGTCCCAAGAATCCCCGATTTGAACCTCTACAACCTTAGCCAAAGATTCTTTCTTTGGGGCCAAGACATCACCCTTCAACTTTTCGATTCCTACCTTAAGGTCATACTCTGTTAACGAGCAGTCTAGTTTAGCTATATTATTAATTGTTTCCACATCAGAAACCGGCTTGCCGGTTACGGCGTTAAAGAGCAGCACACCATATGGAGCACCTCCACTTAGAGTATAGACTGACCAATATCTCCCAAAGCTTCCCACAAGAAGCGTCCATTCACCTAAATGCTCAGCCCCTCCAATAATCTCTACTGCTGCCCCAATAGGAGGATCACAAACAACCGAAGCACTTCGCAATGACGCAATCACCTTGTCAGGGGTATAGAAGCTTAACTTCGAAGATTGCTCGGCTGGCTTGCTCTTCCACATCTCAGCAAATCCTGTTGCTTCTTTTCCAAAATCAGATGTAGAAATAATCCAGCCCTCCGAGTAATCGTACCCAGCAACAGTGCCAAGCAACTGCCTCAGAACTGTAGCAGACAGCTTCTCCTTATGAGCCTTACATTCAACATAGACCTGCCTTCCATTTACCTTGTGCTTGCATAGCAAATCCAATTCAGCACCAGTAATCCGAATTTCCTCAATAACCTCATACCCTAGCGCCTCCAGCAAATCCTTCGACAACGTCTCAAACAAATCCCCTTTGGTTTTCTGAGGGTCACCCAACTGCCCAGCGACTTCAATTCTCATGCATCATGTCCCTTGCATATTTTCAAAATTTACTTAAACCATTTTCAGTAAATATTTTTACTAATCGACAAATCACACATTAATTTTAATTTCAAGCCAACAAAATCCATCAGTCTCAATTTCGTCATAAAGAAAACCACTAATAATATCGCTCACCCACTTCTGGCACATATGGCTACCAATTGCCGCTATCGATAACACAAACAGCTCCTCTTTAGAACACCAACCACCATTCCAGATTTTTTAACGCACATATCACCTCCATGAAGCCAGGAAGGAATGGCCTTCCTGACCCATCTCATGGAGGTTTCATGATCATTCAATGTCCGTCCTGCCGCTCCATCCGGGTCGTCGCCCTGCAAAATGGCCGGAAAGTTGTAGGCGCTGTTGGCACGGCTGCTGGCGCCGCCAGTGGATTCGCTATGGCTAGCACTGGCGCTCGTGTTGGCGCCACAGTTGGCCTGGCATTTGGGCCTGCTGGATCAGCTATAGGCGGCATCGCCGGTGCCGTTCTTGGCGGCTTGGCGGGAGGTGTGGCCGGCGGTGAAGCTGGTGCAGCACTGGGCTCCAGGCTCGACGATACCTATCTCGACAACCTGGAATGCCTGGATTGCGAGCACAGCTTCCGCCTGGATTCCGAGTAACCCCTTCTCTTATTCCTTATCTACTCATTCTTGAAGCCCGCTTTGTGCGGGCTTCTTTATGCCGTTTTGGAGACCTGAATGGATATTCCCACTTTCGTAAAGAACGAGCAGGGCCTGTACCACGTACAGGGCTGTGTGAAGCCTGAGGAGATTGTTAGCACCGCTGCCACCATCCTGCTGGATGAGCTGACCAGTCGGGAAGCGTTGACCGCACCCACCGATGTCGCCCAGTTCCTGCAGCTGGCTCTGGCCCAGGAGAAGAACGAGCTCTTCTCGGCCATCTTCCTCAACAACAAACACAAGGTGCTCACTTTCGAGACCCTGTTCAACGGCACCATTGATAGCTCTGCGGTTTACCCCCGTGTGGTGGTGCAGCGTGCTCTGGAGTGCAATGGCGCAGCCGTCATCTTCGCCCACAACCATCCCTCGGGTTGTAGCGAGCCCTCTAATGCGGACCGGCAGATCACCAAACGCCTCACCGATGCCCTCGCACTGATCGATGTGCGGGTGCTGGACCACTTTGTGGTTTCCCGTTCCGGATACGTCAGCCTGGCCGAGCGCGGCTGGCTCTAACCCTGCCCTGTTGGGCATACCGTCTTATTACAGGAGATTGACCATGGCACATCTTGTCGAAAACATGGCCTACGTGGGCCGTACACCCTGGCACGGGCTGGGTAACCAGCTGGCCACTCAGCAACCGCTGGAAGTCTGGATGCGTGAAGCAGGCATGGATTGGGAGATCCGTGAGACCCCGGTGCGCTTTATCAGTAGCGAGGCCGGCGCTCTCGGGCAGATCTCGTCATTCCCGGATCAGAAGGTGTTGTTCCGTTCTGACAATCGGGAGCCTCTATCGGTAGTGAGCAACCGCTTCAAGGTGGTTCAGCCCCGAGAGGTGCTGGAGTTCTACCGGGATCTCACTGAACAGTCCGGCTTTGAGCTGGAGACCGCTGGCGTGCTTAAAGGTGGCCGCAAGCTGTGGGCGCTGGCGCGCACCGGGCAAACCGGCTCCTTGGCCGGCAATGACCAGACCAACGGCTACGTGCTGCTGGCCACCGCCTGTGACGGCACCCTGGCCACCACGGCGCAGTTCACCAGCATCCGCGTGGTGTGTAACAACACCCTCGCGATCGCACTGAATGGCAACACCCATGCGGTGAAGGTACGCCACAGCACCACCTTCGATCCGCAAGCGGTGAAGCAGCAGCTGGGGATTTCGGTCTCTGCCTGGGATGACTTCATGTATCGCCTGAAGGCCCTGAGCGAGCGGCGCATCACCCGCAAGACCGCCGAAAAGGTCATGCAGACCATCTTCACGGATAGCGGCTATCAGCCATCCGGCATGCCGGTGAAGGCCAACGAACAGGCCATGAAGAAAGCCATGGCTCTGTATGAGGGTGCCGGTCGTGGGTCGGAGCTGGCGTCCGCCAAGAACACGGCCTACGGCCTGCTCAATGCGGTCACCGAGTTCGTGGACCATGAACGCCGCGCTCGCAGTACAGACAACCGGCTGGACTCGGCTTGGTTCGGTAAGGGTGCCCAGATCAAGCAACGCGCTCTGGAGCAAACCTCCCTGCTGGTCGCCTGATACCGGTCGGATCTTTCTTCACCCTCTCTATTCCCGCTTAAAAAAACCTGGAGAACACCATGAATCTGAAATGGCTCTACCGCCTGTTGGCGGTATGGGACTGTCGCCCTATGCCTGCTGAATTGTCAGCGGTGTGGGGCGCGTTCCTGCATGAAGGCTTGATGTGCTACCCCGGCGATCCGGGTCGGACTCGCCGCATCCTGGAGACCTGGGACAGTGGCTGCATCGAGTTGATCATCGCCACCTGTGAATACCTAGACCCACTGTGGCAGACGGTCTCCCACATCTGGTTCGAACCCCGTGGTCGCCCTGGCGTCTTCGAGTACGAAGTGGTCAGCGAACTGGGCGAGTGGTTGGGTGAGCAATTACTGACTCACGGCCACCTGCCCAGCAACAAAGAGGCCGAGCGTTACATCAAAACGCTGGTGAATGACTTCTTCGAGATTGGCCTGGAAGGCCCTTCCTCTTCAGGCAGAACCGCATGATGTCATTTAGCCACCACTCTCATTCACCTTTCATTCCTTACCCCTAGCCCCGGCCACTGTGCCGGGGCTTTTCTTTGTCTGGAGCTTTCTCATGGCACAACCGAAGAGCACTACACCCGGCCAGCGCCCTGCCCTGCGTCTGGTGTCCACCAAAAGCATGAACCGCGAAGACTGGCTAAAGATACGCAAGCAGGGCATCGGTGCCAGTGATGCCGCTGCGGCAGTGGGCATCAGCCCGTACCAGTCCCCGCTGGAACTGTGGATGATCAAAACCGGGCGGGATGGTCTGTTACCCGCCCCTGATCCTGATGACATTCAATCCCCCCTGTACTGGGGCACCCTGCTGGAGCCGAAGGTAGCCGAGGCTTACGCCAAAATCACCGGCAACAAGGTACGGCGCGTGAATGCCGTGCTGCAGCACCCGGATGACGACAAGCCCTGGATGCTCGCCAACCTGGATTACTCCGTCGTCGGTAATGACGATGTGCAGATACTCGAATGCAAGACCACCGGACAGTACGGCGCCAAGCTGTGGGCGGACGGCGTTCCCGAGTACATCCAGTGCCAAGTGCAACATCAGCTGGCGGTTACCGGTAAGCAGGCTGCCGATGTTGCCGTGCTGATCTGCGGGCAAGAGTTACAGATTCACCGTATCGAGCGGGATGAAGCACTGATCGCTCACCTGTACGAGCTGGAGCGGGAATTCTGGCAGCTGGTGGAAGCGGATACGCCACCGGACCCGGATGGCTCCGACT